>MDTD01137323.1_pt1 | contig 16608 bp, 14 predicted proteins | sample 811221 | NCBI WGS metagenome assembly MDTD01 (sample SAMN05326646, study PRJNA326480) | marine metagenome | isolation source: seawater | place: Pacific Ocean: South West | collected 2011 | reverse complement strand
TTTTATCTAAATTTTTTTTATCAAATTTTTGGCCAGAAAATCCAGGGTTAACGCACATAATTAATACTCGATCTATTTCATCAATAAATTCAAAAACTTTATTTACATCTGTTGATGGATTTATTGCAATTCCAACTTTTATGTTTTTAGATTTAATTAATTTGATTAACGATCTATGTTCAGAAGTAGCCTCATAATGAAAAGTGATTGTTTGGACATTTAGTCTTGTGAATTGTTCTACATTTTTTTTTGGATTATCAACCATAAGGTGTACGTCTAAAGGTAAGTTTATGTCTTTTCTAATTGATTCTAATACAACAGGACCCATTGAAATTTGATCAACAAATTTACCATCCATAACATCATAATGAATTTCATTGCATCCAAATTCTTTTAAATTCTTTATATTTTCTGAAAGATTAGAAAAGTCTGCAGCTAATATTGATGCTGATAGAGTATATTTATTTCCTTGAAACATACTTAAAGCTTAAGGTTTTTCTTTGCAGTTATAATTTCTTTTCTAACTTGTGATACTGCTGTGCCACCTTTAAGCTTCCTTGAGTTAATACTTTTAGACAAATCTATTTTTAAATTAAAATCAATTTTAAGAATTTGTTTTAATTCAATAGGCTTTAGGTCGGATAAAGCTTTATCTTGTTTTTTTAATTTCTTTGTCAAATCTGAAACTTTTATGTGGGCTTCTCTGAATGGCACACCATTTAAGGACAACAAATCAGCTATATCAGTCGCAAGAATATTACCATTAGTAGCATTTTTCAATTTATTTTTATTAAATTTAGATTTTTTAATAATATGTGTCATGTTAATTAATGAATTTGAAAATTCATCAACCGAATTCAAAAGAGGCTTCTTATCTTCTTGCATGTCTCTGTTATAGGAAAAAGGAAGTGATTTCATGGTAACAAGCAGAGAAATAAAATTACCTAAGATTCCTCCAAACTTGCCTCTAATTAATTCCAAGTAGTCAGGGTTTCTTTTTTGTGGCATCATACTAGAAGTTGTAACTACATCATCAGAAAGCTCTAAAAAATCAAATTCTTCCGAACACCAAATGATAAATTCCTCAGATATCCTCGATAAATGCATCATTGAAATGGAAATAGAAGATAAAAATTCAATAATAAAATCTCTGTCACTTACTCCATCAATACTATTGGAGTTAATCTTTTTGAAACCTAATTCTTTTGCAAGAAAATTTCTATCAAGTTTATAAAATGAGCCAGCTACGGCACCAGATCCTAAAATTAATTCATCTGTAATTCCATAACAATTAATTAGTCTCAATTTATCTCTCTGCAACATTTCATAATATGCCATTAACTGATGAGAAAGTAAAATTGGTTGAGCTCTTTGAAGGTGAGTATAAGATGGCATAATGTAATCTAAATGATTATCTGCTTTCAAGACAATCTCTTTTTGCAATATTTCAATCTTAACAACAAGGTCAATTATAGAATTTTTTACATACATTCTTTCAATAGTTGCTATTTGATCATTTCTTGATTTTCCTGTATGAATTTTTCCAGCGAATGAGCCCACTAAGTCATGCAACCTGCTTTCAATATTCATATGAATATCCTCAAGTTCCGGCTTCCAATTAAATGTTTTATTTTTTATTTCTTTTGAAATATTTTTAAGTGCTTTTTCAATATTTCTTTGCTCTTTAGAGGTCAATATATTAATTTTTACTAATGCTTTGCTATATGCGATAGATAGTTCAATATCTTCTTTATACAATCTTCTATCTTGATTAAGAGAAGAGCTAAAATTATTAATTAACTTTTTAGAAAAAACTTTATCTGTATTATTTTTTTTCATATTAATCTATTAATTCATCATGAATTTGTTGTTTCCTTTGAATTCTAGATGGAAGACTATATATATCAATAAATCCAACAGCTGAATCATGCCTAAACTTATCATTATTGGAGTAGGTAGCTAAGTCATAAGAGTAAAGTGAATAAGGAGACTTAGCCCCAACAACATCACAACTTGATTTATACAATTTTAACCTTACATCCCCTGTCATATATCTACATGAACTTTTACAATATGCATCAAGATTTTCTCTTAACCCTGAAAACCATCTCCCATCATATACTAAATCTGAATAATGATTTGATACTATGTCTTTCATTCTTGATTGGTCTCTATTTAATACCAATTTTTCAAGAGACTGAAAGGCATTATGAATAACAGTAGCTCCAGGCGCTTCATATACTTCCCTAGACTTAATACCAACCAATCTATTTTCGACATGGACAACTCTTCCCACTCCGTGATCACCTCCAATAATATTTAATTTTTCAATTATTTCTAGAAAATCCATTGCCTCACCATTTAATTTATTAGGCATGCCTTCCTTGAATCCAATTTCCAAATAAATTGGATCATTTGGAGTATTATTTACATCCTTAGTAATCAGATATGCATCTTCTGGTGGCTCTACCCAAGGATCTTCTAAGTCTTCACCCTCTATAGCTAGACCCCATAAATTTCTATCAATTGAATATACTCTTTCTTCAACACCTGGTAATTTTATTCCTAATTTTTCGGCATATTCCTTTTCTTGGTCTCTAGTTAAAGATGCTTCCCTAGCAGGAGCAATAATTTCTATGGGGTCATTTGCTGAAAGCGTTTTTATTGCCGTATCAAATCTGACTTGATCGTTTCCTTTTCCTGTACATCCGTGGGCAACAGCCTTAGCATTGTATTTGTAAGCAATTTCTACTAATTTTTTTGCCATTAAAGGTCTTCCAATTGATGTTGCTAATAAATAGTTATTTTCGTATATTACTCCAGCTTTAAGACTAGGTAATATGAAATCTGTTACAAATTCATTTTTTACATCAAGAATAACGCATTCTAAAGCTCCAGCTTCTTTAGCTCTTGTTTCAAGATCATTTGAAAATTGACCTCCACCTAAATCTACAGTAAGGGTTATAACATCATATCCATAATTCTTCCTTATCCAATCTATTGAAATAGTTGAATCCAAACCTCCGCTGTAAGCTAATACAGCAATATCTTTTGCCATAAAGACTCCCTTAAATTTTCAATTCTAAAAAGACTTCTTCAAGGATTTCAATAGCTTTATTTATATCTCCCTCGGTTACATTAAGAGGAGGGAATATCCTCAAAGTATTCGGTCTTACTGCATTTATAAGTAAACCTTTTTCCAGACATAATTTCATTACATCTGAGGCCTTATTTTTGGAAATTTCTACACCTAAAAGTAACCCATATCCTCTAATTTCAACAATATTAGGATGTCTTGCAATAAGCCCATCAAGCATAGATTTCAAATACTTTCCTGAATCTGCACAATCAGATGAAATATCATTGTCAATAATAAATTTCAATGCTGACCATCCAGCTGCAGTAGTTAATGCGTTTCCGCCAAATGTACTTCCATGATCACCTGGTTCAAGAACTGAAAATCTTTCTTTACACAAAAAAGCACCTAACGGAGTTCCAGCTCCCAAAGCTTTGCCCAATACCATTACATCTGGATCAAGACCAAATTTCTGATAGCCAAATAATGTTCCAAGCCTACCCATCCCAGTTTGAACCTCATCAACCATAAATAAAATATTATTTTGATGACACCAATCTTGCACTTCAAGAAGGTAACTATGATCCGGAATATTTACGCCACCCTCTCCTTGGACAACTTCAAGTAAAACTGCGCAGGTATTTTTTTTTGTAGCCTTTTTTAAAGCATCTATATTATTATATTCAACATTTACAAAGCCTTCTGGCAAAGGTTGCCACTTTTCTTGATATTCTTTCTGGCCTGTTGCAGCCATCATAGCTAATGTTCTTCCATGAAAAGAATTTTCCATTGTTATAATTTCAAATGCTCCATCTAGTTTGTATTTACCCCACTTTCTAGCCAGTTTACAGGCCCCCTCATTTGCTTCTGCTCCACTGTTTGAAAAAAATACTCTATCAAAACATGAATTATCTATTAGTAATTTTGCTAATTTTAGTTGAGGAATTGTGTAGAAAAGATTAGTCATCTGCATGATATTGTCAACTTGATATTTAATAGTATTTGATACAGCAGGATGGGAATGTCCTAAGTTCATTACTGCCCATCCAGATGTAAAATCTAAATATTTTTTTCCAGACTCATCCCATACAATCGTCCCTTTACCCTTAACTAATACTAAAGGCATTCTGTTTACTACTTGCATATAATAAGTTGATTCTAATTTTTTCCAGTCAGTAGATGTCATTTTTTTTCCTTAATTTATAATTTCTGTTCCTATTCTCTTGCCTTTAATTAAGTCAATCAAAGAACTTTCACTACCGCTTATTATATGACTATGGTCAACCCCCTGCATTGAATCAATGCAAGATTGAAGTTTTGGGACCATTCCTCCAACAACAATTCCAGAATTTATTAGGTTTTTTGCTTGAGAAAGAGTCATCTTAGGAATAACCCTTCCTTTTTCATCTTTAATGCCTTCAACGTCAGTTTGATAAATAAGCCTACTTGCCTTTAAGGATGTTGCAATTGCTGATGCAACAAAGTCAGCATTAATATTTAATATACTTTCATTCAAATGGTCAGGATTTTGATTAATTCCAATTGGCGATATTACTGGAACAAAATTATTGTTGAGTAAATTTTCAATTAATTCTGTATTGAGCACCTTTATTTCACCTACAAAACCAAGATCTTTGTTGGAAACCTCTGCTAAAATCATATTACCTGATAAACCAGAAATACCAACACTTTTAATTTTTTTTTGGTTTAGAAAAGAAACTAATTTATTATTAACAAGACCAGAAAGTATTGCAATTGCAACTTCTAATGTATATCCATCCGTTTTCCTCAATCCTCTAACAAATTCTGGCCTTATACCTAATTTGGAGCTCCAATCACTCAAAGTCTTTCCTCCGCCATGAACAATAATAAGAGATTGGCCCATATCAATTAATTCATTAATTTGATCAAGAGTCTTGTCCCAATCATCAATTGTGCTTCCACCAATTTTTATTACATTTATATTATTTGAATTCATTTTTAAGTTGTATAAGCCGAATTAAAAACTACGTATTCTTCAGTCAAGTCTGAGCCCCATGCAATCCCTCTACCATTACCAATTCCTAAATCAATCTCTATATCAATTTGGAACTTGTTTAAAGCAGACAGAACTGACTGATAATGAAAAGAAATTGATTTACCTTCTTCAGCTATCTGAATTCCATTTAAAAAAATTTTAATTTTATCTCTATGAATTAGTGCATCTGAATTCCCAATTGCCATCATTATTCTTCCCCAATTTGGATCTTTGCCGAATATTGCAGTTTTAACTAACGATGATGAAACTACTGAATTAGAAACTGTTAAAGCGTCTTTATTATCTTTTGCACCATTAGTCTCAACGGTTATTAAATGACTTATACCTTCTCCATCTTCAGCTATTTGTTTTGCTAAATGCTTTGTAACAAAGTCCAATGCTTTCTGAAATTCATTTATTTCGTGGGGCGTTTCAAGATTAATACCTGACATTCCATTAGACATAATCACTACTGTGTCATTTGTACTTGTATCACCATCTATGTCAATTTGATTAAATGAAATATTTACAGAATTTCTCAATAAAGAAGTGAGAGATTCTGAAGGAACTCCTGCATCGGTTGTAATGTAACCCAACATTGTGCCCATTTTCGGATGAATCATTCCACTGCCTTTTGCTACTCCACCAATTCTATAATTTCCTTTTTTTGAACTTACTTCAACAGAAATATTTTTAGTTTTTGAGTCAGTGGTTATAATTGCTCTAGAGAATTTTTCTCCTCCATCGTTACTTAAATTAAATTTTTCAATAGAATTTATAATTAATCCAACAGGTAGTTCAACTCCAATAACTCCAGTGCTACTCATTAAAAAAGGATGTTTTGAAGAAAATATTTCTTCACATTTTCTTGTTATATTTTTAGCATCTAATAATCCTTGATTTCCGACACAACAATTAGCTGAACCACTATTTACAATTAGCCCATTGATATTTCCTTTAATCTCTTGACAATAATCTATTGAAGAACTTTTAATTTTATTATCAGTATAGGTTGCAGCCCATTCGCAGGGTTTCTCTGAAATTAATATGCCTAAATCTAATTTATCTTCACCTGCAGATTTTAAACCAGCAAAAATTCCATCAGCTAAAAAACCTTGAGGTGATGTTATATTTCCATTTTTTATCTTTTTAAAATTTTTCATATAATATTACTTTGTAGTATTTGATAGTTGATACTTTAAAACATTTTCATATCAATCTCCATAACAAGCCACAATTTATAACACAATGAACAAAGAAAAAATACTTATCACAGGAGGATCAGGATTTGTTGGAACAAATATAATTGATCAATTATCTGAAAAAAATTTTGAAATCTTTTCTCTTGATATTGAAGAGCCAAAAAAGATTAAAGAAAATGTTAAATACGTAAATTTAGACATAAGGTCTAAGGATTTAAAAAATGTAATTGAAAAAATAGATCCTGAAATTATTATTCATCTAGCTGCTCAATCAAGTGTATCAATTTCTTCAAAAGATCCCCTTATTGATAATGATATTAATTTAAATGGATCATTAAACTTATTGCTAAATCTATTAAATTTACAATCAAGACATCTTATTTTTTTCTCAACAGGTGGCGCAATTTATGGGGAAGAAATTGGAAAAAAATTTAATGAAGATGATACACCTAAACCATTAAGCCCATATGGTATTTCAAAATTAAATTTTGAAAATTACTTAAATTATTATTCAAAATTAAATCTTTTCAATGGAAAAATTAGTATTGTAAGGCCTAGCAATATTTATGGACCATGGCAAAACCCAAAAGGAGAAGCAGGTGTTGTTTCAATTTTTTCAGATAGAATGTTAAAAGGCGAAGACATTATTATTTTTGGAAATGGAAATGAATATAGAGATTATATATTTATAGATGATGTTATTGAATTCGTATATAAGCTTATAGAACTTAATTTGCAGGGAACATTTAATGTTTCTTTTGGAGAGACCACTAAAACGAAAGATATATTTAAAAGTATCGCAAATATAATTGGATATAATAAACCTCCAATATTACATAATAAAAGGGAAGGGGATATATTTGGAATTGACTTAGATAATTCTAAATCAATTGGTCTTGGATGGTCTCCAAAAATTAATTTAGAATTGGGGTTAATGAAAACTATAAAATTCCTAAAAAAATAATGAGTCAATTGAGATTAAATATTGAGAATTATTTTCCTAAAATTATTTTTTTCGGATTAAGTCTTATATTATTTATGCCATTGGTTGTTTCGCCTGAAACAGTTTTTCCTTATGTTGTTGGCAAATCATTATGGTTTAGAGGAATTATTTACTTTATAAGCGGTCTCTATTTAATTTTGCTAACTTCAAATAAATCTTATTTACCTGACAAGAGTTTTTTAATTTTAATTTTTTCATTGTTTGTCCTTATTCAATCCATATCAGGATTATTTGGGTCAAGTCCAGTTAATAGCTATTGGAGCAACTGGGAAAGAATGGAGGGCATAGTTGATTATTTTCATTGGCTTCTCTTGATTATTATTTCAAGTTCTGTTTTAAGAAAAGAGAAATCATGGATTAAATTGCTAAAAATTAATGTATTCGCTGGTTTCATAGTTTCATTTTTAGCATTATTAGAATTTTTCGATTTAGTCATTCCAATTTTATTTGGTTTAGATATATTTCCAAGTGTTGTTAACCCAGAGCAATCTTACACACTAGGTGAAAGAGTTGAGTCGACCATCGGAAATCCAGCATACTTAGCTTCTTACCTTTCTATGATTTCTTTTATGTCAATTGGACTAATATTTAGAGAATTTCAAATAAATTATGCTGATTCAATAAAAAAAACATATTTGAATTTTGGTGTAAATACAAAGTTATTTTTATGGCTTTCAGTTTCAGGTTTAGCAATTTCAACGTGGACCATACTCAATTCTGGGTCGAGGGGGTCACTAATAGGTATTTTCGTAGGTCTAATATTTGCAACTTCAATACTTATTTATAAAAGGAATGACTTAAGGAAATATTTATATGTTACTTTGACTATAATCGGCTTTATTGTTGTAGCTTTTATTTTACTTACAAATTTAATTGAATCACAGAGGTACGAGCTTAAAAATATTGTTTTAAAAAGTTATATTCCTGAAGAAGTTATTGAAAGTGAAAAAGTCGCGATGAATTTTAATAATGGTCAAGGAGACTGGTCATCCCCATCAGTATCTAATGAAATAAATAAAATTTTGAGCCAATTAAATTTCTTGAGAGTTTTTCAAGATGCTGAAAATAGCTCAGGTTCTAATTTAGATATGAAAAGTTTAAGTGAATTAATTGAAAAAAATAATTATTATCCTAGTGAAAATGAGATTTACTGTTCTAATGAGATGATGTTATATTATTGGGCTACAAATAGGTATTCATTTAGAGAGTGCACCACAGTAATCAAAATTGTTTCAATTTTTGGGTCAGGAATTTCATACCCTTTTAAATCGGGGTTTAATATTAATGATCGTGAGTATGCTTGGAACATAGCAGTTAAAGGTTTCTTTTCAAAACCGTTTTTTGGTGTTGGTCCTGAAAATTTTCCTATTCTTCACTATAAATATCTTGATCAAAGCATTACTGACGATAAGCCACATTTAGACAGAGCACATAACCGAATTTTGCACATTTTATCAACCTCAGGAATTTTTGGTGGTATTTCTTTAATTGCATTGTGGTCAACAATATTATTTATCTTGATAAAAAAAATACTTTCAAATGAATTTAATATTTTATGGATTATGTTGGCATCTGCATTTTTATCATATGCAATATCTGTTATGTTTATTTTTCCGGTTTCTTCAACATACCTGCAAATCATATTAATAATATCTTTACTATCTAAATCTTCTGAAGTTAAAAATGTTTCCAAAATTAAAGAAAATAATGAAGAAAAATTCACAAAGGATTCAATATCAGTTGTGACTTCAGTTATTGCTTTAGCAGTTGTCTTTATATTGGTAAGAAGCTATGTATACATTCCTTTTGAAGCAGCAAAAGTCACTCCTCCTTTGGGGAGCCCACAGTCAGTTTTAGAAATTCAGCAAAACGTAAATAAATTTCCAAAATTAGCTAATTATGGAAGACAAGAATTATTTTATATATTGCTAAGAGACAATGATCAAATGCTTTCAAACGCTTCTGATCAAGGAAATTTCGCTGAAAGTTACAATTCGTTAAAATTACTTATTGATCAAGAATATATTAAAGCTGTTGAAATTGAGCCAGATAATTTTAATATACATTTCGCTGTAGCTAGTCTTTATTTAAGCCTCTCAAAGTATGAAGCATCTAACTTAGAAAAATCATCTGTAGTAATTGAAGAATTGATTAGACTATCTCCAAACTCTATACAAACTTTGGAAGCAAAAATTAGGTATGCTCTTTTAATAAACGATGATATTGAAGCTGAAAAGTTAATTATAAATTGGAGAGAATCAATGCCATCTAATATCAAAACTTTTTGGGATGAAAATTTAGCAATTGTTAAAGGAGAATTGATTCCTGAAATGGAACTAAATTGCAAAAATGATCAATATCCTTTAGGCAAACCTCAATTTGATGATGCAAATTTACTTTATACAAACGAAATTAATGGAGGTATTATTGTTGGAATAAAAAAAGTTGCTCCTGAAGGAGCAAAAAAAGTTTTGCCAGGAACTATTGTGAAAATAGATTATACTGGTTGGTTGCCTGACGGTTGTATTTTTGACAGTTCGTATTTGCCTGGAATGAGTCCTTTGAGTTTTTTAGTTGGCAACAATAATGCCATACCAGGAATTGAAGAATCTTTAATAACATTAAAGGTAGGGGATATTGCAAGGATAGCTATTCCTCCTGAAAAAGCTTATGGAACAATTGGAGTAACAGGATTGATACCTCCAAATTCACCGCTATATTTTGAAATTGAAGTTTTAGATGTTGAAGTTACGGGAGAAAAAATTGATTAATTTTCAGGTGCATCCCATCTTGCAAAAATACTATTAAGCACTGAAAGAATAATGATTTTTAAATCAAAAAATAAACTCATTTTTTCTATATATTCTAAATCGAATTTAATTTTTTCACTAGGCTCTAAGTCGTATGATCCACTTATTTGAGCTAAACCTGATAAACCTGGTGTTACTTTAAGTCTTTCATCAAATTTAGGGATTGTTTTAATAAATTCATTATGTAGCTCAGGTCTTTCTGCCCTAGGCCCAACGAAGCTCATTTCTCCTCTAATAATATTTAATAGCTGAGGTATTTCATCTAATGCAGTTTTTCTTAATATATGACCAACCTTTGTAATTCTTGGGTCATTTTTTGTTGACCATACTGCACCAGAATTTTTTTCAGCATCCGGTATCATTGTCCTAAATTTATATACTTTAAATACTTTTTTATTTTTACCTATCCTCTTTTGGGAATAAAAAATTGGACCCCTGTCTTCAAGCCAAATTAGTAAAGGTATTATAAATATTACTCCAATCCAAAGTGGCCATAATAATGGAAATAAAAATCCTCCAGTAATCATTGACAAATCAAGTAATCTTTTAAGTTTATATGTCTTAATATTCATTGTTTATTCCATCTTCCAGATAGCCATCTAGACAAACCATATAAGAATCCCAAACCCCAAGATATATGCATTGATAAAACTATTAATGGTATTAAAAAGATAGAGATTACTGACGAGGATTTTGACCAAATTAATAATATTAATAACAGCCATAAAAATGATATGAATCCAAACATTAAATTTAAAAAAATTAAAAAATTACCTTGAATCATAATATTGGAAATACCAACACTAAAAATAAATAATACAAATAAAACCGGAGCTAATTGTCTTAATTTTATAGATTCAGGATGAACAGAAAGAGTTTTTGTTTTCCATAGACCATACCTAAAAAATTGCTTTATTAATCCCATTAAATTACTTCTAACAAAGTAATCTACAATCAAATTAGTTATCAATATTACTTTTTTGCCATTTTTTCTTAGCCTTATATTAAGTTCATAATCTTCATTAATTTGAAACTCTTCATTAAACCCTCTAAATTTTAATAAATCCAAAGTTCTCCAACTTCCAAGATATACTGTATCCGTGATAAGGTATTTTTCTGAATTTAATGGATCATATTTTATTTTTCTATAATTAACTCCCCCCATTGCATATCCTGAATTCATCACATCAGCAACAACTTTAGTAAAAAAATTGGTGCCGACAGCCCTTTGAATGGGTCCAGCATTACCACCACCGCTATCAAATAAGGCTTGCCAACTTTTAAAGATATAATTTTCTGGGTATATTGAATGAGCATCAGCTCGAATAATTATTGAATTATCTTTTTTAAATTTACTATTTTTAATACCAATGTTCATTGCATATGATTGATATAAATTAGGATTTTTAAATATGTTTATATTTAAATTTCCAAATTTTTCTTCTAATATTTTAATTGTTTTATCTGTGCTCATTCCATCAACAATGATGAATTGAACATTAAAAGAATCTGACTCAATACTTCTGCAATTTAAAAGAGATTTCATACAATTTTCAATGTATTTTTCTTCATTTCGTGTTGGAATAATAACCGAAATATCAACTATGGAATTCTCTTTAATCATTTCTAATACCAGAGTCTTCCATTATTTTTTTTCAAATACTTTAAAGCTTTTAAATTAAATGGGTTTCTATTTTTGGTACTTAATTTACTAAGCCCTTCTAATAAAGCGATAAAGAACTTTAACAATTTAAAATTTATTACTGACTTAATAAAATAAAACGAACACCATATTGTTAAATGAACAATTAAATAAATTAAAGGTAGATGTTTGAAGGAAACCCATATTCTATTTCTTATACTATAGTATGCCTCATCTTTTAATTTACTTTTTTTATCAACAACTGATTTCTTGGGCTCATGAATAACTTCAACTTCTGGGTAATAAATGATTTTTTTATTTTCTTTAATTATTTCAGAACTTATATCAAGCTCTTCTAGGCCATAAAAAAGGTCAGTATCATAACCACCAACTTTAACGAATGTTTCTCGAAGTAACACATGTCCTGCTCCAATAAAATAAGAAACATCTGATTCAATATTCTGAATATTTTTAGTTAAAAATCTTTTTAATTTACTAAAAGGAATTTGCAATCCATCTGAATCCTTTCTTAATATAATTTTTAAAGCCATTCCAGCTATTTCTTCACTAGAAGAAAATTTAATTAAAATTTTCTCTAAGGAATCTTTACTTGCAAAATATGCGTCATCATCAAGAAATACCATGACCGACCCTTCAGAGGCCTCAACTAACTTATTTCTTGCACCTGCAACCCCAGAAGGTTTATCAGTCCGTATCCATTTAATAGGCTGGTCCTTAAATTTATCTTGGAGCTGTCCTCTAATATTAATTTTAGATGCATCATCTAGGACAACTAAACTAGCCTTAATTGATTGATCTAAAGAACTTTGAATTGCTCTTTGGATTTCTTCGATCCTGTCTTTAGTAGCAATCAATACAGTTATGTCTTTTTTACTAAACATTTTTTATTTCCGATAATAATTTTAAATATTTTTTTGATGAGGAATCTAGAGAAAATCTATCAATATTTTTAAATCCTGCTTCAACATGTCTTATCTTTAATTGATCATTATTTAAATAATTTTTTATTGCTTTTACTAAATCATCTACATCATCTTTTTTGGCAATTTGACCCGCCTCTCCATTTAGCAAAATTTCTTCCAAACCTCCATCCTTGCAAGATGATATTATAGGTGTCCTCAATGCTTGAGCCTCAACAGCAACTCTTGGTAAACCTTCCCACAAAGATGGAATGACAATCATTCTTGCTTTTTTTATATAATTTAATGGCTTGTTTATTTCACCTTTAAAAATTACTTTTGATGATAAATTTAAATCTTTAACAACTCTTTTTAACATACTTTTTTCTTCACCATCTCCCACAATAATCAAATTTAATTCATCATTTTTTAACTTTGAAAAAGCTTTTATAAGTAATTTAAAATTTTTTTGTTTAGTTAATCTGCCAAGCCCTAAAATATAATTACTGGACTCCAAGTCAATATAATCAGATGTATTGAAGTCGTTTTGGTTTTCAAAATGAGGATTATAAATGTGAGTTATATTGCTTTCTAATCCAGTCATTTTTTTTAGTATTTCCATTAAACTTACAGACTCAGCAACGACTTTATTTGCATTTTTAAAAACTTTTCTCCAAATGAATCTTCTGAAATAATTATTCCTAGGGTAGCCCTGTATGCTAACAATAAATTTTGTATAATCATTTCCAGAAATTTTTAGTGCAATCCAAGCAATAAAAGGCATCATTGACACAAATAAAAATTCTGGCTTAGTTGTTTTTAAGTATTTAGATAATGTAAATAATGTTCGCAAAGAAATAATTAAAGAAGTAAACCTAAATTTTAAAAAGCCCTTTGTAGGAAATTTTTTGAATGCCTTTGAAAGATATATTAAATTCATATTTTGAGTAAATTTCATGTCTTCCCATTCTTTATGAACACTAAGTAAATCAACATTAAAATTATTTTCAGAAAATTTTTTTGAAAGTCCAAAAGTTGCTTCTTTTACTCCTACGGGATTAAGAAAAGGTGAAAAAATAGCTATCTTATTATTCAAAGTTAATCCTTTTTACCATTTTTTTTGACCTTTCTGTCCAAGAATATTTAGTTGCTAGCTTGGATGAATTTTTAGAAATTCTTTTATTTAGATCTTTATCATTAATCAAGGTGTTAATTTTTTCAACCATACTCTGAGGATTATCAGGCTCAAATAGAAGGCAATTTAAATTATTTTCTAAGATTTCCGTATTTGATGGTATATTTGACGCAATTATTGGTTTGCCTATAGACATATATTCAAAAAGTTTCATCGCAGAAGTGTAATTTCTAGATTTAGTATTTTTTGATGAAGAAGGCAAAAGAAGGATATCTGATTTATTTAATAAATCTGGAACATCAGAATAATTTACCTGACCAATAAAATTAATATTTTTGATTCCATTGTCATTTGCAATTTTTTTGTAGTAGTCGACGTCTGCTTTTAATCCACCAATTATTTGAAATTTTACATTATTAATGTATTTTGCTGAATTGATAATTAAGTCGATGCCTTTTGATTTTGATAATGAACCACAATAAGTTAATAATGGAGTGCTATTTTCAATAATATTATTATTTTTAAATTTTATTAGATCAACACCGTCATGCAAAGTATAAATTTTTTTTAAATTTTTTATTTTTCCAAATTTATTAAATAAATCTTCAGAAAGTTTGTTGGTAACTGCAAAACAAACAGTTTTTCCTGAAATCATTAAGCCCAATTTAAATAATAACCTTGATAAGAAAGGTGGAATATCATGAAATTCTATAACGCATCTTTTAGAAAATATTGTGCAAAATAGATAACTAAATGGAGTATTGTCTCTGAAGATGTAAAAATCTCCATTTAATTTGGAGCCAATCCTGGCAGATTTTATACCCCACAATAAATTAACAATAAATGAAAAAAATCTGTAAATAAACTTTGGCATTAATGCTCTATATTTATAAGGATCAATAAAATCAATCAGTTTATGGTCAAAATTTTCATCAACATCATAAAAGTTAAATACATTAGTTTTATGGGAAATTTCATTTTGAATTCTATTCGGGCTTATCAAAATAAGTTCGTTATTTAAACTAGAAAGAGCTTCAATCATTTTAATTATTTGAACTCCATGAGCCTTTTCAGTCGGTAATCTTGCGTTTGTGATGTAAACTATCTTCAAAATATTGTTATAAGTATATAAAATTGTATTTTTATCAATTGTAAATAATATGGTCAGAGAAATCACTTTCAACAATTCAATAATCAATGATAGTTCCAGCTGTTACGTTATTGCTGAAATAGGAAATAACCATCAAGGTGATATAAATAATGCAAAACAATTAATTAAAGCGGCTAAATCTAGTGGTGCATCTGCAGTCAAATTTCAACGGAGAGATAACAAAGAACTTTTTACAAGTGAAATGTTTGATTCTCCATATGCTGGACCCCAAAGTTTTGCTCCGACATATGGAGAGCACAGAAATAAACTAGAATTGTCAGATAATGATTTCGGAGAAATTTATCAATATTCAAAAAAAATTGGTATAAATTTCTTTGTTACTCCCTTTGACTTGAAAAGTGCAGACTTTTTAAATGAACTTGGTTTAGAAAGTTATAAAATTGCTTCTGGTGACTTAACAAATTTTCCTTTAATAAAAAAGGTAGCAAATTTTCAAAAACCAATGATTATTAGCACTGGTGCCAGTGATTTTTTTGAAGTTGAAAAAACATTTAATTTTGTAAAAAGTATTAACCCGAAAATTATATTGCTTCAATGTACATCTATTTACCCTGCAAAACCTATAACAATCAATTTAAACGTTATTAAAACATTTAGAGATAAGTTTGCTGATACCGTAATAGGGTATTCCGGCCATGATTCAGGCATATCAATACCAATTGCAGCATATTCACTTGGCGCAAGAGTGATTGAAAAACACTTCACTTTAGATAGGACTCAAAAAGGCACGGACCACCAATTTTCATTGACGCCTAAGTTGCTAGAAGAACTTGTTACTGAACTTGAAAATGTTAAATTGTCTTTAGGTGATGGTAATAAAAAATTACTTTCTGAAGAAAAGTTAGCAAGATTTAAGATGGGTAAAAAAATTATATCTTCTAAGAATCTTAGTAAAGGTACTAAATTAACAATTGAAGATTTGCTATTTAAATCTCCTGGTGACGGAATACCTCCAAGTGAAATAGATAAAGTTTTAGGAAAAAAAATAACGAAAGACTATATTTACGAAGAAAATATTAAATTTGAAGATTTAGAATAAGCATGAAATCAGTAAATGAATATTTATCAAATATTTCACCTTCAATTAAAGAAAAATTTAAAAAAATAAAATTTATTGTTTTTGATTTTGATGGAGTGTTTACAGATAATCAAGTTTTCACAGATCAAAATGGTATAGAATCTGTTGTTTCATCAAAATTTGATGGTTTTGGACTTCAAAAATTAAGAGATTTGGGAATAAATTTGCATATTTTATCAACTGAAAAAAATAGTGTAGTAAAAAAAAGAGCTCAAAAACTTAAAATTAATTACATTCAAGGTTTATCAAGTAAAGAAAAATTAATTGAATTTATAAAGTTAACTAATGAAAAAAAATTTAATTTTAGTGATACAGCGTATATGGGTAATGACATAAATGATATTGATTGCTTAAAAAAATCTGGCTTAGCAATTATTGTAAATGACTCTCATCCTGAAATTTTAGAATATTGTGATTATAAAACTGACACAAATGGTGGGCATGGTGCTGTTAGAGAGGTATGCGATATAATCGAAGCATTAAATAATTAAATAGTGCCTTGAAAAATAACTTTAATATAGAAAACAAAGTAATAATTCTAACCGGAGGAAGCG
>MDTD01071845.1_pt1 | contig 16609 bp, 16 predicted proteins | sample 811221 | NCBI WGS metagenome assembly MDTD01 (sample SAMN05326646, study PRJNA326480) | marine metagenome | isolation source: seawater | place: Pacific Ocean: South West | collected 2011 | reverse complement strand
CGGCTTCGGCGGAAGTACGTTCCCCCGATCAACGTCGGCACCATCCCTGGCGGAAGCCCATCCGGATGATGCGCCTGCCGAACCACCTGATCGATCGAAGGCCCTCCGGCCTTGGCCTCGCCGCCAGCCGGCATCGCGGTGAATGAACCGGTCGCACCATCGAAGTGGGCATTTATACCGCTGACATCACAACGCACCTGATCCACATCTCGCATGATGAGCAACTTATCGCGAAGTGGCTTGAGTGGCTCAAGTACTCCCTCGTAACCCTCCTTTTGAAGTGGAGCCGGAATACCCAGCCCGAAAAACACATTAAACGCCCGTACTGGCACATCCTTGGCCACATTACCTGCCGCGGAATACACCATCTCCTCCAGCAACGGCAATCCAACTGCGACCCCGCCCAATCCCTTGAGCATCGTTCGTCGATTCATAGGTTTACTCTTCATTGTCAGATTCTGTTTTGGTTTTTTGAACTAAATCGCTTTGAACAATTGCACGAATCACACTGGCGTACGTTCCGCCACCCTTCTGCGCCGCCTGATGTATCCTGTCAAGGGCGAGTGCGTCCGGTTGGCCAAGCGGGCGGCCAAGCGCAAACTGGGCGACCTTCCATGTCAAGCATTGGCCCACCCGGTCGCTACCCGAGAGCAAATTCATCAACTCTGCCGAAGTCTTGTATGGCACCGGCTTGGCCGTCCCCGGAAAGAGAATCTCTCCATCCTCCCGTAGTTCATTGCCGTGTTCGTCCTTATTGTGAAACGCACCAACACCGTCGAACATCTCCAAGCCGTAAGCCAATGGTTCGAACTTGCCGTGACAGCCCCCGCAGGACTTGTTCGCCACCCGATCCTCTGCGATTGATCGCTGCGTCAGGCCCGGCTTGGTTGCCACCGGCGTGGTATCGACACACGGTGGAGGATCCTTCACCCCGCTCCGCAATAGGTCGTGCAACACGAACAACCCTCTGGTCACCATCGAAGCCTCGTCCCCCCCGATGGTCAACACGCTCCCCTGCGTCAGCAATCCACCCCGCTCCGGCACACCTGACAAATCGTATCTGGCCAAGCCATCGCCTTTCACCGGAACGAGACCGTAGTGCTTGGCCAAGCGCGGGGTTGCAAAAGTGACATTAGCATTCAACAACTCCGCCAAGGGACGGTTTTGTTTCCAGATCACCTCTTCGAAAAACGCCAGTGTCTCAGCTTTCATGTCCTGCCCCAGTTCGCGGTTCCAACCGGGAAAGCGCTTGGCGTTGGGGCTCATGTTGGCCAAGCGATCAAGGTTGAGCCACTCATTGGCAAATTCGATCGACCGCCTTACCGCCCGTGAATCCGCCAGCATCCGGTTAATCTGTTCATCCATCACCGCCGGCGAAAACAGTTCACCACTCTCGGCCAGTTCCAATAACTTTTTGTCAGGTGCCGCCCCCCAGATGATGAAACTCATTCGGGTCGCCAATTCAAATTCGGAAACCGGCCATTCGTCTCCATCGCCTCGTTGGTTTTCCACCCGGTAAATGAAACGGGGAGACTGCAGCATCGCCTCAAGCATCAATCCCACGCCTTCCTCTAGCGTGCCGCCGGTGCTGGTCACCGTGGTTGTGATCCCACGAAATGCCGCCACCTCCGACGAGTTTAAATCGCCACGAAGAAAATCCCGCCCCATGTTTGAGATAAACCCACGCATGGAATTGTCTGTCAGGTTGAGGCGTTCGTTGTACCGGTTGATGAACGCACGCACATCCATTTTCTCCACGATCAAGCCGGCCAAGGTCGAATAAGCCTCAATATGTTTTAAATCGACCTTCAGGTTATAAGCCGTGTTACTGAAGCCATCGGCACGGATGTCGGCCGGCAACAGTTCCCGGGCCTCCTTCTCAATATCAACATCGACGACACTTTTCACTGATCGAATATACTCCGACACCGTCAACCGGCGGATCCAGTTTTCGGTGGCACGCCGATCGAACGTGTGGGCAAGTGGATCAATCTCCTCAGTCGTCCAGACCGCGCCGTCATCGATCCATTTGCGTAGCAACTGCTTCTCTCCGTCAGAAAGAGGCGCACGTTCATCCGGCATGTCATCCGACTCAACCACTTCCCAAATCAAGCTTTCGGCTGAGTTTCCGGGAATGATCGACTTGTCGCCGTTACCCAGCGCGAACGCCTTGGCTTTCCGCGATAGATCCAGCTTACCTTTTCGGGTCGCCGTATCGTGGCACTCAAGACAATGACGGGAGAGTATCGGCACAATTTCTTCGTCAAAAAACTTCTCCTTTTCCGATCGCTTTTTCGCGGCCAACTCCAACTGGACACTTTCACCATCCAGCCCGGCCTTGTAATTCTTCAACACTTCTTCTGCATCAAGATTTCTCCCGTAAACGGCAACCAGATGATAAGTGCCCAACCACTGCCTCCCTTTGCTCAATTCGTCAGCAAGGCCAAGCCGGTAGGACGCATCCCAGCGGGCCGTACGACCACCAATCGACTTGCTATTGTTCAACTTGCCGTTCAGGTAAAATTTGGCCTGCCCGACTGAATCGCGCGTGAAAACAACATGCGTCAGTTTCAGGTTTAAACTGCCCGGTTTTGAAGCGAATGAGGGCAATCCATTGTTGGTCGTTTCAGTAGTCCGAAATCGCACGTCATACCGGTCCTCCTCCTGTCCCAAAGTGACATTGCGATTGGTGCTGTTCCCGGAAACTGTGACAATCCGGGCTGGCCCTTCCTGTTTTTTATTGGCCGGACGCACCCACGCCTCCAGTGTGATTGCCCCGGAGCGCTTTACTGCATTTGAAATTTTTGAGGCCGGCTTGGATGATCGAATGAGCGTTTGCCCACGAACCTCAAGCCCTCCCTCGAAACGTCGAACATTTCTGGGATTCTCGATGCGTAAATCCAACACTTGGCCGACACCGGAGCGATCCTTGACCAATTCGCCCTTGGTTAGGCGAAAGTCGTACAACGCCAGCAAGCCATCATGCACCCGATTTTCAGCATGCCCCGAAACGGACAACACCAACATCGACAAGGCAAACCACAAGTTGAATCGTTGAAAACCACGCATCGTAATGATCTGGGAGGAACTATGCTGTACCACGGCAGACCTGTCAAAAGCAGGGTGAAGGGAATCTTTCAACTTCGAAATGGCTGGGCTACTTTCTTGCACCGCAGCAGCCCGGTGGTAACCGGGAGAAGAATTGGATCGAGGTGATCGGGAGAAAAGAAAAATGGTGGAGCCGACTGGAGTCGAACCAGCGACCCCCACAATGCCATTGTGGTGCTCTACCAACTGAGCTACGACCCCACCAGAGGGACGGCGATTGTATGGATTCGCTTTAAGCCGTCAAACGCTTTTTCAAAAAACAACAAAACAAACCATTGAATGACTCATTACGAACTAAATCACGTGGCACTTCACGTCGCAGACGTTGAAAAAAGTTGCGCCTTTTACCGGGATGTCCTCAAACTCGAGCCGATGGAACGCCCCGCGTTCGACTTCCCCGGCGCTTGGTTCCGGCTCGGCGAATTTCAGGAACTACACCTGATTGGCGGGCGAGAGGATGCGGTCATCTCAAGGCCGCGAAGTAATCATTTCGCCCTGCGAGCCGACAACCTGGATGAATGGGAGGAGTATTTCAAAAGTATCGATCAGGATTACGTGCCACGGCGCACCCGACCAGATGGGGCATTTCAAATTTACGTGGCCGACCCTGATGGCTACCACATCGAACTGTTTACCGGCCCATGATACCGCGCTTGGCCAAGCGCTTGGCCAAGTACCTACTGGGTGTTGAAGCTTTCAGCCAAGGCCAAGGCCTTGATCATCGCCTTGGATTTGTTGACTGTTTCCTGAAATTCACTTTCAGGAACGGAGTCGGCCACCCATCCACCACCGGCCTGCACGAATGCCTTGCCATCCTTTAACAGCGCAGTTCGAATGGTAATGCAGCAATCCAGATTGCCATTGAACGAAAAATAACCCACGCAGCCTCCATACGGGCCGCGCGTGGTTTGCTCGAATTCCGCGATGATTTGCATTGCTCGAATCTTGGGTGCCCCGGAGAGGGTGCCCGCCGGAAAAGTCGCCCGAATCAAATCATACGGCGTGCGGTCTTCCGTCAGATTGCCCTCCACCTGCGAAACGATGTGCATGACATGGCTATACCGCTCGATGATCATGAGATCTTTCACTTCTACCGAGCCGTAGTCACAAACCCGGCCAATATCGTTCCGCGCCAAGTCAACCAGCATTACGTGTTCGGCGCGCTCCTTCGGATCCGCAAGTAATTCCTTCTCAAGGGCCAGATCTTCCTCTGCATTTTTCCCTCGCGGCCGGGTCCCGGCGATGGGGCGAATCTCGACACGCCGATCTTCGCAACGAACATGAATTTCAGGTGATGCTCCAACCAACGAATAGCCCTCGAATTCCAACAGGAACATATAGGGTGACGGGTTAATCGATCGCACCGCACGATAGACATCCAGCGGCGAAGCGTTGACTTCGGCAGAAAATCGTTGCGAGCCCACCACTTGAATAATGTCCCCGGCATTAATGTACTCCTTCGCCTTCTCAACGTTTCGAAGGAATCGATCCTTCTCCTGATTGGACTGGAATTCCTTCTCCGGTAATTCCGATGGAAACGATACCGGTTTGTACTCGCTCGGTTGTTCTAGCAACGAAACGATTCGTTCCACTTCCGACGCCGCCTCCTCATAGACCTCCGCAGGATCATCACCATCAGAAATGATGCCGTTCACGATGATCGTCAAAGTTTGAGCGACACGATCAAACACCAGCAATTCATCAGCGATAACGAAACAGATTGTCGGAGTTCCAAGTTCGTCCTCCGGCGGCCTCGGAACCACCGGCTCAATATCATGGATAAACTCATGGCCAACAAACCCCAGTGCTCCTCCAGTAAAGCGTGGCAGTCCCGGCACATCGACCGGCCGATAATTAGCCAGCACCCTTTCCACGACGGCCAAACCGTCAGTAACATCGTTCGAGCCCTGCCCCCCGCCACGCCCAACGACATTGAATGTCTCTATAACTTGGCCGCCCTCAATCCACTCAACCAGATCGCCGGATTGCCGAATCATACCTCGAGGATTGCAGCCCACGAATGAATAGCGTCCCAAATGCTCCCCTCCCTCGACCGACTCAAACAGGAACGACTCACCTTGCCCTCGAATTTTCCGATAGGCAGTCAACGGAGTTTCCTGATCAGCCAAAAGTCGCCGCGTGACCGGTATCAGGTTCCCCTGCTTGGCCAAGCGGCAAAACTCATCCTTTGTTGGACTGCAAAACTCCATGCGGCGGTCAGTCTAAACCGTGCTCTTTATTGAATACCAACACAATACAGGCCAAGCACTTGGCCAAGCGGTACTATTTTTTATAAACCTCCTCGGGATTAACGAGACGTTCCTCCGTAACATCGAAGTCTCCCTCCTCATCGATGGAGCGAAAAAAACAGGACTTATAGCCCTCGTGACAAGCCGCACCGTGCTGCTCCACCTGTATCAACAACGTGTCGCCGTCACAATCAAACGCAATATCCTTCACTTCCTGCGTGTGACCGCTTGACTCACCCTTCATCCAGTACTTCTGGCGTGAGCGACTCCAAAAATGAGTCTTGCCGGTCTCGATGGTCGACTTCAGAGAAGCCTCATTCATCCACGCCATCATAACCACACGGCCACTTGAAGCCTCCTGCACGATCGCAGGAATCAAGCCGTCATCGTTGAATTTCAGTTTTTCGATAAACTTCATCTCAAATATTGCGAACTGGAATTCCATCCGCCCTCAAAAAATTCTTCACATCCGCCACGGTATATTCCTCAAAGTGAAAAATACTCGCAGCCAACACCGCATCGGCGCGCCCCTCATGCAGCACATCCGCCATATGCTGCAGACTCCCTGCCCCTCCACTTGCCACAACCGGCACATCCACTGATTCGCTGATTCGGCGTGTAATTTCCAGATCATAACCGGCCTTGGTTCCGTCGGCATCGATACTGTTCAATACAATTTCACCAGCGCCCAACTCAACCGCACGGATAGCCCACTCAATCGCGTCCAACCCGACCGGCTTCCGTCCGCCATGTGAAAACACGCCCCACTTATCGTCAGCAGTCTTTTTTGCATCCACGGACACCACGATGCATTGACTACCAAATTTTTCAGCTCCTTCTCCAATGAGATCAGGATTGGCGATCGCTGCACTGTTAATGCTGATCTTATCGGCACCAGCCTTGAGCATTGTGCCCATGTCATCTACCGTGCGAATCCCCCCCCCGACAGTTAACGGCATAAAGCATCGACTCGCCACCCGTTCCATCACATCGACCATCGTATCGCGACCATGTGCGCTGGCCGTGATATCGAAAAACACCATCTCATCCGCGCCCTGTTCATCGTAACGAACGGCCAACTCCACGGGATCACCAACGTTTCGCAAGCCACCCTCCTCCGCACGACCAAATTGCACACCGCGTGTCACGGCACCATCGTGCACGTCCAGACAGGGAATGACTCGTTTCGCCAACATGAAAACAAAAACCCGGCGACTAATGCCGCCGGGAAATGAAATATCCTTAATCCGCCCGCCATTCAAGTTTGGCGAACGTGACCGGTGAGAATTAAGATGCCGTAAACTTGCCCTTGTTATTCTTGAAGAGCTTCTTGTTCGTATAGAGCAACACCCGAATGGAATTCATCGGGTTTTTGCCACCGAACTTGTGTCCAGCCTTCTTAGCCGCCTCAAATATTTGCTTGGCGTCCAAGGCTTTGCCCTTGGTTACCTGTAAAACCACATCTTTTAGTGTGGTCTTATTCTTGGCGCGCTTGGCTGGTGCTTTTTTAGCAGCCTTCTTCACCGCTTTTTTCGCGACCTTTTTGGCCGCTTTTTTTACGGCCTTCTTAGCCGCTTTTTTCGCAGCCGGCTTGGCGGCCTTTTTCTTACCTGCTGGGCGACCCCGACGCTTGGCCGGAGCGGCTTTCGCTGAACCGCCCAATGCGGCATCGATTTCAGCCAAACGCTTTTCAGCGTCCGCAACGGTCGCTTGCGCAGCATTCAAGGCCTTCTGCAATGAAGCCCTTTCACTTTGCAACGCGGCGACTGCCTGCTGATATTCCTTAACGTTGTCTTTGCTCATTTATTATAGGGTTAATGCGCCGAATCTTGGCGCGAGGGCGAAAAGTACTATATTATAACCCCTTGGCAAGCGGTATTATTAGATATTTCAAACGAGAACTACCGACTGGCAACGTGTAGACTCATGGTTCCGAGCATAATATTAGTCACATCAACGGAAGAAAACCCAATTCCGGAAAGCATAGCTCTTACCCCGTTCTGAGCTGGGTACCTTTCTAGTGAATCAAGAATATAACCATAAGCAGATGCACTCCCGCAAAACAGCCAACCAAAAACAGGTAGCGCCCATTTAAGATACTTGTAGTACAATGCACGAACCATACGTAAAGGTGGCTTGCCGAAATCCAAAATAGCCAACCGCCCTCCGGGTTTTAACACCCGGTAAATTTCAACCAATCCCGCTTCATAATCGGCCAGATTTCTAAGCCCATAGGCAATGGTCACCACATCGAATTGAGCGTCATCAAATGGTAACCGCAGTGCATCTGCCTGACACAAATGCACCTTTTCACAGTTCCGCTTGGCCAAGCGTTGCTTCGCGACTTCTAACATTGGTGCGTTTATATCCACCCCTGTCACCTTTCCTCCGTGCTTGGCCAAGCGGAAAACCAAATCCCCTGTACCGCAACATATATCCAGCGCCTGCTCTGCTTGTCCCAAATCGACCGAGCGAGCCATGTTTCGCTTCCATAAACGATGAAACCCAACGCTTTGAACGTCGTTAACCAAATCATAGCGTGACGCGATGGACGCAAACAAAGCGTCCACCTTTTCGATGTGATTCTGTTGGGTTAGGGCATCTCCCACTCTTTGCCATTGTTAACATTTTCAAATCTTAACTGCGAGCGATTTCATCAAATCTGTGAATGAGGTTTGATTCCACCAGCTCCATCATGGAAAGTCGTTAGGGATGCTACCTCTGGAAGAAGTTGTCGAAAAATCACTCGCCTCGGTTACCACGCTGAAACCGGAATTGATACCCCTGCGGGAGTCCTGCCGTCGTTTTGCTGCCGAGGAGATGTACGCACAGGTTTCGCTCCCTGGATTTGACAACTCCGCAATGGACGGTTTTGCCGTAGTCAGTTCAGATTTAAAGCAAGCCTCGGAACCAACCCCGGTTACCCTTCGCTGCACTGGCGTCATCCCGGCAGGGTCTACCACAGAACACGTCGTCTCTCCCGGGACTTGCATGAAGATTTTTACCGGATCCCCCATCCCAGCCGGAGCGGATGCCGTCATCATGCAGGAGTATTGTCAGACCACTGAATCCGGCAAATCTGTTGATTGTACAGACCAAGTGAAGCCATGGGAAAACATTCGCATGACAGGTGAAGATGTTCGCGAAGGTGAGCGTGTTCTCGCCAAAGGACAACTTTTAAACGCTGGAGCGATCGGCTTGCTTGCTGCAACCGGCCACCATGAAATCAAAGTGGGACGCCGCCCAAAAGTGGCGCTCGTGGCCACCGGCAGTGAGCTGGAGGAAGCACCGCAAGAGTTAGCACCCGGCAAGATATATGATAGCAATCGCACCATGCTTGCCTCGATGATTTCAAGCATCAACGGGATACCGAAGCGTTATCCGATCGTTCGGGATGATTTGCGTGAAACCTGTTCGGTTCTGGAATCGGCATTCGCAGAGAATGATATCGTTCTAACCTCGGGTGGGGTTTCTGTTGGGGACCACGACCACGTCAAACCGGCGATCAAGGAGCTTGGAGGCACCGTTGGTTTGTGGAAGGTGGCTATCAAACCGGGTAAACCGTTTGTGCTTGGCCAAGTGAACGGCCGCCCCCTTTTCGGATTGCCAGGCAACCCTGCTTCGGCCTTGGTTACCTATCAACTAATGGTACGCCCCTCACTGTTGAAAATGCAGGGCGCTACGGAATGCCGCTCGGCCAAGCGCGCTGGAATTTTGTCTGAACCGTTTACCAACAAAGGTGACCGGCGTCACTTTGTTCGAGTGGCGATCAACCCGCTTGGCCAAGTTTCGAGTAGCGGTGGTCAGCGATCACACATGCTTCGCAGCTTGGCCAACGCCAATGCACTTCTCGATTTGCCCCCAGAAAGCCACTTAACCAAGGGCGAATCCGTCGAGGTTTTAATCATCGAGGACTAGATGAATCTCCCTCCTTTTTCAGAAGTTTCAATTTACTAATCGCCTCTTTTTTCTTCGCGTCCTCTTCCTGTATCACCTCTTCAAGTGAACGGGTAACACACTCACGAATTAATTCCGCAACGCTTTTGCCTGTCTCTTTCGCGGCAGACTTTAAGGCATCCAACACCTCTGGATCCAAAACGACAATCGGCCGTTTTTTTACCTCCTTGTCCGGTGTCGGCTCTTCATCCTGCTCGTCCTCATCCATGGCTTCCCGGAATTTGTCCCGAACGAACCCCACCATTTGTTTGCCTTCAGTATTGGCAAAGGACTTCACCTCCTTAAGAAAATCTTTCGGAATCCAAGATTGTTTCTTCTGTTCCCCGCCTGCGGATGGATCTTCTGACATTTTAATTGGACATTTTTGCGATCAACCGATCGTTCAACTCACGCGCTGGGTTGTAGCCGGCCGCACCGAGTTTGGTACTTAATGCCGCAACCTCAATTAATCGGGCCAGCGTCCTGCCCGGTCTAACAGGTATGCTGATGTGGCGAACCTTTACCCCGAGAATTTTTACGTGTTCCTGATCCATCCCCAACCGGTCCACATCATCGGATTCTTTCCACGACTTCAGTGTCACCACCAAATCCATCCGCTTTTCAGTTCGGACACTTTTGGCCCCGAACATCGCGCCTACGTTTATGATCCCAATCCCCCGCACCTCCATATGATTCCGCGACAACTCGGAACTGGTCCCGATGATCTCGCGGCCATCCAGCAGGGTGACTTTCGTGATATCGTCCGATACAAGGCTGTACCCTTTTTCGATCAACTCCAGCACCGTCTCACTTTTACCGATACCGCTTTCCCCGCGAATCAACACCCCGATACCGTGGACATCGACCATGCTGCCGATCACCGAATCGCGTGGTGCAAACAGCAAATCCAGCTCAATGGTCGCCAAATTAACAAAACGCATGGTCACCATTGGGGTTTGAAAAATAGGGACACCCGCTTCATTCGCAATTGACTTGAGTTGCCTGTCAATAGGCAGATTCCGTGTATAGACGATGCAGGGGATTTTGTAGGAGCAAAGTTTCTTATACCGCTTGGTTCGTTCACCCACTGACAGTGATTTTAGATAATATGCCTCGGCGTTGCCGATAACCTGAATGCGCTTGTAGGCGATGTACTTTGTAAAACCTGCGAGCGCCAAGCTTGGCCGATTCACAGTTGGCTCGATGATTGACCGGGACAAACCACTTTTGCCAGCAACCAATTTCATTTGTAACGGGTCGGCCTGTTCCTCAAAAAAACGCTGCGTCGTGATCTTTTGCCGCTTGGTTTTCTTTTTCGATGCCATGATTACAGGTTGAATTCTGGTCCCAAATAAATATCCCTCGCCGTGGGGTCGTTGACAAGGTGCTCCGCTTCCCCCTCACAACGCACATCCCCCTTGTGAATAATATAGGCCCGATCGACCAATTTTAAAGTCTCACGCACATTATGGTCGGTTATCAGGATTCCCATTCGACGCTCGGTCAGACTCTTCAAAATCTTTTGCACTTCGTAGACCGCTATGGGATCGATCCCACTAAATGGTTCATCCAAAAGCAACATCCTGGGGCTGGTGACCAATGCGCGCGTAATCTCAAGCCGCCGCTTTTCTCCTCCGCTCAACGTGTACGCTTTACTTTTGGCAAGCGAAGTCAGATCCAACTCTTCCAGCAACGATTTCAACCGTGCCTTCTGTTCAACCTTGTCTCTCGTGCAGGTCTCGAGAATGGCGAGAATGTTTTGTTCCACCGTTAACTTCCGGAAAACAGACGGCTCTTGAGTCAGGTAACCGATCCCCAAGCGGGCACGAGCGTGCATCGGCTTGTCAACGATGGTGTTACCCTCAAAGACAACGTCACCCTCGTCCGGCTTTATCAAACCGACGATCATATTAAACGTTGTGGTTTTCCCTGCCCCGTTCGGCCCAAGCAATCCAACAATTTCCCCAGGCGACACCGAAATCGAAACGCTATTAACTACCTGCCGTTTTTTGAATTGCTTGGCCAGCCCTCTTACCTCAAGCAAACTCATGGTTGGGATTTCTCTGGGGTTTCCGGTGATTGCTGCATTTGCCTGATCATTTTCGCGTTCAATATCATCTTCCATCGGCCACTGGCCCTCAGTCGCCTGGCTTGCTGATCGTAAACTACCTCGTTACCACGCAGCTCTCCTTCAGGAGTTCGCAGTACCGGATTGCCAGTGAGCCTCAACTGTCCGTTGCCCACGCTGTATTGCGCCGCTTGGCCAAGCGCGACCACATCGGCACCATCCTGCGTGGTGTGAATTTCCACACTTGGCTCTCCGGTGAGCCGAACCGTATCGGTATCGCGATCATAAACCAAGCGGTTCCCGATAAACCGCATTGAGTTTTGACCGGCAGTCTTTCCGTTCAACGCACCGGTCGCGACAAGTGATTCCAACTCGTTTTTGACGGAGTGAATACCCAAGGCGATCGAATTCGCCCTCACGTTGAAGCCGGTCTCGTTGGCCAGTCGCACATTGCCTTGGAAAATTGCGCGATCCGCTTCCCCCCCAATGGTCGCTTGATGGTATTCAAACGACTCGCAATCGACCAAAAGAGGAGCCCCAGTTTCATCGCCGTTTTCCTTTTCTCTCTCCGGAAAAAGAAAACCGATCCCTCCGCTTTGTTTCGGAAGATTCATTTTCACATTGCCGACAGCTCGAAACCGGCCGCGGTCGGGAGTTATGTCAACTCGGTCAGCCCTGCCACTCTGTTCGCCCAACTTCCATGTTGGCTCCATGTTGAGGCGGATCTCTCCAGACTTAAAGTCGTAGACAGCAAGTTTGGAGGACAGTCGATTCTCACCCTGCATCAGTTCGGCGCCGATCGCGGTGGCCATACTCACTCCGTCCTCTTTTTCGACTCCGAGTTTGATATTTAAATAATGGCATTCCAAACGATTGTCGCCCCGGGATAGTTGAACAGACCCAATGTACCGCGCGTATCCCATTTTCGTTTCACTTGCCGGTTGAAACACAAATGAACGCGCCTGAACCTCCAACACCGCAGAAGACGACTTATTCCCCCCCGTGCGCGAAGGAGCAAACTGGAACAGGTCACCTTCCGTGCCAGCCCCTCCCGGCAGTGTCATTGATACATGACCCTGTGCACTGACGACCCTCGACTCTTGGTGAATCAATAATTCGTCAGCCCTGCCGGAGCGCTCATCCATTTCCCAGCGTGGATTGCCTTGGAACAACACTGTCCCACCTCCCAGATCGTAAACTGCCTGCTCGCTGGTTGTTTTAAATTGGGCGCTCTCGACCGCGACTCCGCCCTGAGCTTTAATCGACTGCAAATCCCAATCATCCTCGCGAAGTTCTACACTTATTATACTGCATTTTAGAGTTCCATTCGCATCGCCTACCGTAACGGATTCGCTGAACTCAGCCTGACCGGGTTGGAGATCAAATTGTTTTGAAGCGATTTGAATAATGTCCGCTCTTTGGTCGCCGACGCCCCCCTGCTGCGTCGCTTGGCCAAGCGGAACGCCTCTCAGTTTTTTGTTCAATCGAGCTTGAACCTTATCAGTCACAGTCAGTGTCGGCCCGGTGAGGTTTCCCGAAAAACCGATGCCACTTAACTGCATTTGGCCATCCGAAGTGGAAAGGTTCAATTGGCCGACCGAGGAAATTTCCTTGGTATCCTGATTATAAAGGCATTCGCTGGCATGAAAGACGAGGTTCGTCCTCCCCTCTGCCGTCACTGAAACCAAGCGGGGATCGCTAAGAGAGAGAAGACCATCTTCACGAAACACAGCCTGCCCCCCAGTCAGCAATGTGGTTCGATTACCGTCCACCGACTTTTCCGACACACGGAAATCTTCGATCGTCGTTCCAGCAGGCGCTTGGCCAAGTGCTGCCGACATTCCTGCGATGAGGAACCCCAACCCGCAAAAGATCTTTCGGATTAACCTTGGCAACACAACTGAGGCGATTGTGAAAGCGGCACTCGGGCTTGAAAAGCCTTTCCTGTGCCTCATCTGAAAAAGTTATGCCTTGGCTGGCAATTGGAATTCATCCGCATGATACGAACTGCGAACCATCGGTCCGCTTGCCACGTGCATGAATCCCATCTCACGCGCCGTCTCCCCGTATTCGTTGAATTTTTTCGGGGTCACATAATCCGCAACTGGCAAATGACAGAGGCTGGGCTGAAGGTATTGCCCAAGTGTGAGGATATCGCACCTTGCGTCGCGAAGATCCTGCATGGTTTCGAGCAGTTCCGGCTTGGTTTCGCCGAGGCCGAGCATGATGCCGGATTTGGTGTAAATCTTTCCATCGCACTTTTCTTTCACTTTTCGAAGTACGGTGAGTGAGCGATCGTATTCGGCACGGGAGCGAACCTGCGGTGTCAATCGACGAACCGTCTCCAGATTGTGATTAAAAATCTCCGGACGGGCATCCAGCACCTTTTGAAGCGATTCATCTTTATCGAGAAAATCAGGCACAAGGACCTCTATGACAATGCCGGGATTGCGACGGCGAACCGCCTCAATCGTCTCTTGGAAATGATTCGCCCCGCCATCATCCAAATCATCACGTGCCACGGCAGTAATGACGACATGTTTCAGTTTCAACCGAAACGTCGCCTCCGCAACTCGGTCAGGTTCGTCTCCTTCCAGCGGCAGCGGCTTGGCTGTACTGACCGCACAAAACCCGCAGGCCCGTGTACAACGATCGCCCGCGATCATGAATGTCGCGGTCCCCTTGCTCCAGCATTCCCAGTGGTTCGGACATTTGGCACTTTCGCAAACCGTGTGCAAATCCAGTTCTTCAAGCAATCCACGCGTTTGCGTGAATGCACTGCTCTGAGGCAGTTTTAACCTGAGCCATTCGGGGATTCGCTTTCGCTGCTGAAGAGAAATTGTTTTCGACATTAAACCCTATCCCAAAGAATTCCAAAATTGCGACAATTCCGAGGCTCCGAAATCAGCGAGCACCTCGCCATCCACCTCAATGACCGGGGCAAAACTTTGATTTGTGAGCCGAAACATCTCATCCCAAGCAGCCTTGTCTGACGTCACATCAAGCACCTGATATTTGATTTTGTTGCGATCCAACCAATCCATCGCCTCTGCACACCATCCGCAGAATGGCTTAATAAAAAGTCTGACAGTCGTGGGTTGATACATGCGCTTGGCCAAGGCCGCCCTCATCTTGCGTCGAAAGAACGCCCAACGCAACTCACGCTTGGCCAAGCTCGGTAATTATCGTGTCTTCGTGCTCATAAGCCGGGGCACAGCAACACAGCAAACGCAGCGGTACTTCGCCCGTATTCCAAAGCTTATGCACTTGGCCAGGCGGAATGGCGATGGCATCCCCGGGGTGAACATCGCGTTCCGCTTGGCCAATTTTCATGCGCCCGACACCGTGGGTGATGTAATAAATCTCCTCCGCTTTGGGATGGTAATGTTCCATGGTCGCTCCCCCTATCGGAATTCTTGCCTCCGCCAAGCTTTGATTCCGTATGCTCGAATTCCTATGAGCAAGCAGCTCTCGGATCTCTGAACCGTCCTTGGTCAGGAACGGTTCCGCTTGGTCTAGATTGATAATCTCCATGGCGTTACAGAGTGGGGCCAAGCATCCATGGCGCAAACTCCTCATCCCCCAACCCCGCCAACTCGCTCTTTGTTTTTTCTCCGCTAGCTACTGCAAGAATCTTATCGTAAATCCTCGTGCCGACCTCTTCCACAGACTCAGTCCCATCCAAAATCGTGCCGGCGTTGATATCCATGTCTTCCTCCATCCAGTGATAAAGGGGAGAGTTCGTCGCAACCTTGATGCAGGGAGATGGTTTGCAACCGTATACGCTCCCCCGCCCCGTCGTAAACACACCCACGTTACATCCGCCACTGACGAGACCTGTCATGCTTACTGGATCGTTTCCCGGGGTATCCATGAAACACAATCCCTTGGTATCAATCTGCTCAGCATAATCGTAGACAGCAGCGAGCGGAGCTTGCCCCGCCTTGGCCACGGCACCGAGGCTCTTTTCAAAAATCGTCGTCAGACCGCCATCCTTGTTACCGGGGGAAGGGTTGTTATCGATGGTTGAGCCAAACATCTTCGTGTGCTCCTCCCACCATCGGATTTGCGAAATCAATTTTTCTCCCACCTCTCGACTCACCGCACGCCGGGTCAGCAAATGTTCTGCCCCGTAGATTTCCGTCGTCTCACCAAACACCGAAGCGGCGCCACGACGAATTAACTCATCTGACGCCACACCCAGCGCAGGATTCGCAGAAACTCCACTATTGGAATCTGAGCCACCGCAGTTCATGGCCAAGGTTAATTTGGAAATTGGTTGAACCGTCCGCTGGTGCGCATTGACATCGGGTAACATTTTCTCAACAGCCTCTATAGCCGACCTCACCGTTTTCCGAACTCCGCCAGTTTGTTGGATCGTCAGGAAAACCGGGGCTTGTTCACCCTCCGCCAATTGATCGAGTTTTTGAACTTCAACTAATTCCGGAATCTGATTCACCTCGCAACCCAGACCAACCAATAGATAGCCGCCGATGTTAGGGTGGCGCGCCATCCCAGCGATCACTCGCTGCAATAATTCATGCCCATGATTAGGGTCGTAACTACAGCCCCCCTTGTGAGTGAATGCCACCACACCATCCACGTTCGGATAATCGCGTTCAAACTCGCTGGTCCGAAAATGATCCGCAACATATCGCGACACCGTCGCTGAGCAATTCACACTGGAAATCACTCCAACGTAATTGCGCGTACCAGCCCTACCTTTAGCGCGGGCAAACCCGTTAAATGTATCCCCCTCATCTTGAATCGGAGCCATCGCCTTATAATCTTCGCAATAACCGTAGTCTCTCCCCACCTCCTTGAGTTCCACATTATGAGTGTGAACCCAATCCCCTGCCTCGATGTCCCTTTTAGCGAAACCGATATTTTGACCGTACTTCACCAAGTCCCGCCCTGTTCTCACACTGGCTAACGCTACCTTATGTCCTCCAGGGATGGTTTGACGTAGCTCGATTGCGGTCCCGTTCAATTCTACCACTGTACCCGCTTTCAATGTCCGACGAGCCGTTGCGACATTGTCGATGGACTTCAATATGATGAAATCAGATGAATCCTCAGCCATTAGATTTTTTGTCTGCCACAAAAAAAAGCCCGCCGTGAAGCGGGCTTTCAAATAATTTAACTGTTAATCAAGGAGCATTGTAACGCCTCGGATCCACGCCGAAATCAGCTTGTACTGCTCTCGGCGGATCAGCCGGGAACTCGGCAGTCGCATCAGGGTTTTCCG
>MDTD01099067.1_pt1 | contig 16610 bp, 17 predicted proteins | sample 811221 | NCBI WGS metagenome assembly MDTD01 (sample SAMN05326646, study PRJNA326480) | marine metagenome | isolation source: seawater | place: Pacific Ocean: South West | collected 2011 | reverse complement strand
TTTATCTTATACGTCATATTTAGTTATATAAACTATTATCGAATTCTCATAAAACCTAACTTTAATAGCTAAAGAATAAACCTTGACTGTTCAAATTTTGAACGTTATAAATGTTCAATTATTGAACATAAGCAATTTATGAATGAAAAACAAGATCATTTGAATGTTTTAAGAAAGATAAAGTCTGATTATAAATCTCAAAGAGATTTAGCTAAAGAGCTAGGATTTAGCCTTGGAAAATTAAATTATTGTCTTAAAGAACTTAAGAAAAAGGGATTAATTAAAATCGATAGTTTTAAAAAAAATCCTAATAAACTTAATTATATTTACGTTCTAACGCCTAAAGGAATTTCTGCTAAAACCAAATTAACGGTAGATTTCATGAAAAGGAAAATGAAAGAGTACGATGAACTTAAAAAAGAATTAGAGGGATAAAAAATTATGTGGATAGTTATAAAGTATAAAAATAATGAGGCTGAAACTTTAAAAAATTCCTTAAAGTTAATCTTGGGAGAAAGCCCAGAATTTTATTTACCAAAGGTAAAATTTACACGAATAGTCAAAGGAAAAGCAAAAGAAAATACTAAAAACCTGCTAGATAAATATATACTATGTAAACATTTCAAGTTTTCTGATACTAGGGTAATTCAAGCACTTAGTTATGCCAAGGGTCTTCAATTTTTGATAAACGGCCATGAGGAGAATCAACCAAATATAATAAATTTTATAAATAATTGTAAATCGCATGAGAATGATGATGGATACATTAAACAAAGTTTTTTTAACAACCTAATAAAAAATAAAATTCAATTTAGATCAGGTCCCTTCGCAAAACTTATATTTGACGTGATTTCAGACAGAAAAAAAGAGATAGAAATTTTAAAAGATAAAATAAAATTCAAAATATCTAAAGATCAAAAAAATTTATTATTTAATTACGTTTAGATATGAAAAAAAAATATATTCTAAAACATAATCCTAGATTATGAAGTGCGGAGCATTGGTTTAAGACATTCTTTTTATGAAAATTATTGTTACGGGGGGCGCAGGTTTTATCGGAAGTAACTTAGTAGATAAACTAGTTACTTTGGGTCACAAAGTAACTGTTATCGATAATTTAATAACAGGGAGCATAAAAAATCTAAAAAAGTCAAAAAAAAAAATTAAATTTATAAAAAAAAGTATTCTTGATAAAAATTTAAATAGATACTTTAAAAAAATTGATTGTATATTTCATTTAGCTGGTCTAGCAGATATTGTCCCAAGTATAGAAAATCCGAAAAAATACTTTGAAAATAATGTAACCGGGTCCATGAACATTCTTGAATTCGCTAGAAAACATAAAGTTAAAAAGTTTATCTATGCTGCTTCAGCAAGTTGTTATGGGACGCCTAAAAAAATTCCAATTAATGAAAAAGACAAGATTGATACAAAATATCCATATGCCTTATCTAAAAATTTAGCTGAGCAAATGATTATGCACTGGGGAAAGATTTATAATATCAATACTATATCAACTAGATTTTTTAATGTATATGGCCGCAGATCTAGAACTACTGGAGCTTATGGAGCGGTCTTCGGAGTCTTTTTAGCTCAAAGAGTTAGAAATAATCCTCTGACAATAGTTGGAGATGGCACGCAGACGAGAGATTTTATTCATATAAACGATTTAGTAGAGGCTTTAATTAAAGTAATGAGGCATTCTAAAAAAAATGAAATCTTTAATATAGCTAGCGGTCGTGAAGTATCGATTAATGAAATAGCTAAGTTGATAGGTGGAAAAAAAGTAAATATTCCAAAAAGACCTGGAGAACCAGATAGATCATTAGCCGATATTTCTAAAATAAAAAAAAGACTTAATTGGAAGCCAAAGATTAATATTAAAGATGGAGTTCAGGATTTAGTTAACAATATAAAGGATTACGAGACAGCCCCTTTATGGACACCGAAAAAGATTGCAAAGGCTACTAAGCAATGGTTCAAGCAATTAAAAGGTAAATAAATTATGAATAAAAAAATTCTTGATTACGAAAAAGCAAAAAAATTAATTAAAAAGCTTAAAAAGGAAAAAAAGAAAATTGTAATGTGCCATGGAGTTTTTGACTTGCTCCATATTGGTCATATAAATCATTTTGAAGAGTCAAAAAGATTTGCTCATAAGCTGATCGTATCTGTTACATCTAATAATTTTGTCAACAAAGGGCCAGGTCGGCCCGTATTTGATGAGAGAGTAAGAATGGAAGCAATAGCTTCTCTGACAGTTGTTGATTACGTGATTTTAAGTGATCATTCAACTGCAAAAAAAAATATCCAATTAATTAAACCGAACTTTTTAAGTAAAGGCCCGGATTATAAAGATAATAAGAGTGATTTGACAGGACAGATTTATAACGAAATCCGAGAACTAAAAAAATATAAAGGTAAGATAGTTTACACAAAAAAAGAAAAGTTTAGCTCTAGCAAACTTTTAAACCAATCATCTTTTTCTCAAATTTCTGAACATCAAAAATTGATATCTCAAATTAAAAAGAAATATAATTTCCTAGATATACAAAAAATTTTTAAAAAAATATCAAAGCTAAAAGTTTTAGTTATAGGTGAAATTATAATTGATGATTATATATTTTGTGAGGCTCTCGGAAAATCTGGTAAAGAACCTGTATTAGCTCTTAAGAAAAAAGACGAGGAAAAATACTTAGGTGGTGCTGGCGCCATTAGCAACCATGTCTCAAACTTTACAAAAAATGTGAAACTTCTTGGAATGGTTGGGGAAAAAAATGAATTTAAAAAATTTATCATGTTAAATTTAAATAAGAACATAAAAGTAGATTTCTTTACAAAAAAAAACTCACCAACAATATTAAAAAAAAGATTTCTAGATAGCGTAACATTAAATAAAATGTTAGGTGTTTATGAAATTGAAGATAATTCTCTATCTGAACCTCAAGAAAAAAAACTTAGAAAAAAAATCTTGTCTCTACTGCCAAAGTTTGATGTGGTAATAGTATCTGATTATGGTCATGGATTTATCTCTAGTAAAAATTCAAACCTGATTAATAAACATGCATCTTTTTTGGCTTTAAACGCTCAGGTTAATGCAGCAAATATTGGCCATCATAGTTTAAAAAAATATAAAAATATTGATGCGGTTATTATAAATGAAAATGAACTTAAGCACGAATTAAGAGACAAAAGTAAAGATATCAGACTATTGATGAAAAAATTATCAAATGAAAGAAATATAAAAAAATTAATTACAACGAGTGGAAAAAATGGTTCTTATATTTTGAACAAACAAAAAAATAAATTTTTACAAGTGAAAGCTTTTGAAGATAAAGTTATAGATAAAATCGGCGCAGGAGATGCTATGTTATCAATTTTAGCATTAGTTTTAAAAGTCAATGTCAATGAGGATTTATCTTTATTAATTGGAAATCTAGCAGGCGCACAATCTATTAAATCAATTGGCAATAAAAAAAATATTAGTAAAAATAATATTTTAAAATCATTAGATCATTTAATCAAATAAGATGAAAAAAATATTTATCACAGGTGGAGCGGGATATGTTGGTTCAGCATTAACACCATATTTAATAAAAAAAGGATTTGAAGTTACAGTATTTGATTTGATGATTTATGGTGAGAATGTATTAACAAAACATAAAAATCTTAAAATTATAAAAGGTGACATTAGAAACTTAGAATTATTAAATAAATCACTCACAGGACAGGATATAGTTATACATTTAGCGTGTATTTCTAATGATCCTAGTTTTGAATTAAATCCGTTATTGGGAAAATCAATTAATTATGATGCATTTGAACCTTTAGTAAAACTTAGTAAAGAAAATTCAGTAAAAAGATTTATTTACGCTTCATCATCCTCAGTTTACGGTCTAAAAAAAGAGAAAGATGTTCATGAAGAAATTAAATTGGAGCCTTTAACTGATTATTCAAAATTTAAAGCTGACTGTGAAAAAGTTCTTTTAAAATATAATTCAGAAGACTTCACAACTGTAATAATTCGACCAGCCACTGTTTGCGGTTATGCACCAAGACAAAGATTGGATCTTGTTGTAAATATTTTGACAAATTTAGCTTTCTTTAAGAAACAAATTAATGTGATGGGCGGCGAACAATTAAGACCTAATATTCATATTTTAGACATGGTAAGAGTATATGAGCTTTTAATATCCGAGAATAAAAATAAAATATCTGGCAAAATATTTAATGCTGGTTATGAAAATCAAAGTGTAAATAATTTGGCTTTGATTGTGAAAAAGATAGTTGGAAATGATGTAAAAATATTAAAAAAAGCCTCAAATGATAATAGATCTTATCATATTTCTTCTGAAAAGATAAAAAAAGAATTAGGCTTCAATACTGTTAAAACTGTCGAGGATGCAGTCATGGATTTAAAAAATGCATTTGAATCAGGTTTACTTAAAAATACTTTAAATGATGATAGGTATTTTAATATTAATAAAATGAAAAAAATTTCCTTAAAATGAAAATTGATTATTTAAAATTAAAAGCAAAAGCTAAAAAACTGAGACAAGTAACCTTTGAATCTTTTATAAAAACAGGTGAAGCCCATCTCGGAGGAAGCTTTTCGATGATCGAAACTTTGATTTTCTTGTATGAAAGCTACATGAAAAAAAATGATAAATTTATCTTGAGTAAGGCCCATGCATCATTTCCTCTATGCATTATATTAAAAAAAAAAGGATTAAATGCAAAATTAAAGACTCACTTAGAAATTGATCCTAAAAATGGTATTTTTTGTACTACGGGAAGTTTGGGGCACGGCCTACCTATTGCCGCTGGAATGGCTTTCGCAAGAAAAAAACAAAATATTAAAGGAAAAATTTTAGTCATGATAAGTGACGGTGAATGTCAAGAAGGTACTACCTGGGAGACACTTTTAATTTCCTCTAAACTAAAATTAGATAATCTTGTTATAATTGTAGATTATAATAAAATACAAGCTTTAACCCGTCTCGATGATGGGTTGCCTTTAAAAAATCTTTTTAAAAAATTTAAATCTTTTAATTGTCAGTGTATTAATATTGATGATGGACACTCTTTTAAATCTTTATCAAATAATTTTAAAAAGATAAAGCAGAGGTCAAAACCAACAGTGATAATTGTAAATACAATTAAAGGAAAAGGGATAAAAGAATTTGAAAATGATCCAGTGTGGCATGCAAGACAACTAAAAGAAAATGATATATTTCTTGGAAAAAAAAGATTAGGGATTAAATGAGAAGAAAGTTTGGAAAAGTTATAAACGAATTAGCTAGAAAGGATAAAAAAATTGTGCTTCTTGTTGGAGACATTGGATATGGGATTTTTGATGATTTTAGGAAAGAAAATCCCAAAAGATTTTTTAATTTAGGAATTTGTGAACAAAGTATAATTGGTGTGGCTTCAGGAATGGCATTAGAGGGTTTAAAACCGTGGGTATATACAATCACTCCATTTTTAATAGAGAGGCCTTTTGAACAAATAAAATTAGATATAGATCAGCAAAACGCTAATGTTAAACTAGTAGGATATGCAGATTATCCCAATTTGGGCCCAACTCATAAAGAGTTAAATGCCAAAAAATTAATGAGTTTATTTAAAAATATTAAATCTCATTTCCCTAAAAACAGCAAAGAAACAGAATTAGCAACAAAAAAAATTTATAAGACAAAAGGTCCCGGTTTTATAAGTCTAAAAAAAGATATAAGTAAAAATAATTGGTAATTATTTATGGAAGTAAGATACAGAGATCTAAGCGTTCAAAGCCCTCAAAAAGAGGAACTATTAAAAGCCGTAGATAAAGTTTTATCTCATGGACAAATTCTTTTAGGTCCGGAAGTTACTGAGTTTGAAAAAAATGTTTCCGAACATAATAAAACAGATTTTGCGGTTGGAGTCGGTTGTGGAACAGACGCAATTTTTTTATCTTTGAAAGCACTCGGCGTTGGACCAGGAGATGAGGTTATTACTACCTCGCTCTCATGGATTGCAACAGCAAACGCAGTTGTGTCCTGTGGAGCAAAACCAATATTTGTAGATATTAATGATGACTTAAATATAAACCCTGATGTTATTGAAAATTATATAACTCCTAAGACAAAAGCAATTATACCAGTTCATTTCACTGGTAGACTTTGTAAGATGGACAAAATTTTAGAAATCGCAAAAAATCACAACCTTCATGTAATTGAGGATTCAGCACAAGCTTTTGGATCTAATCTGAATGGAAAAATGGCAGGTTCATTTGGAACAACGGGCTGTTTTAGTATGAATGCAATGAAAAATTTTTCTTCATTTGGGGAGGCTGGTGTGATTTCACTAAATGACAAAGATCTTAAAGATAAATTGATCTCTTTACGTTATAATGGAACAATAAATAAAGAAGATTGTCACACACCTAGTATCAATTCTAGAATTGATACTATACACGCTGCCATGATGAATATTAATTTTAAATATCTTAAGTCTAAAGTAGATAGAATGAGAGAAATTTCACATTACTATAACCAAAATTTACAAAATATTGTTCAATGTCCTGTAGAAGATGAAAGCTATCATACATACTATTCCTACACAATTTTGGTAGAGAAAAGATTTGCACTAGCAGCCTATCTGTTAGACCATGGTATACAAACAAAAATTCAACACCCTATTTTAATGCCATTTCATACTGGGTATAAAGAACACAATACTGAACTTTATATCCCTGTTGCAATAAGACTTGTAAGCCAAATTTTATGTCTTCCTAATCACGAAAAATTGACTGATGCACAAGTTGACTATGTTGTTGATAAAGTTAAAAAATTTTTTAAAAAATAATATTTATGTTTAAGCTGTTTTTTAAAATCTATTTTGTAAATACTCCTTTAAAACTTGTAATTTTCACGTGTTTACATTGCATAACCCAGGTGTTAAGTAGATTAAAATAATGAAAACTATTTTAATAGTACCAAATTACAGATTAGCCGAAGACGCTAACCATATGTATTACACTTATGCTCCTTATAATTTGTGTATACTAGCTGCTACAATAGAAAATCTATGTGAAACTAAAATTATAGATGCTTATAACGATAATCTTACACATGAAGAATTAAAACAAATCCTTAAGAGAGAAAAACCAGACGTAGTTGGAATAACTACTTTAATGGACCAAATGAAAAGACATGGTCACGCAGTAGCAAAAATTGTTAAAGACCTTAACAAAGAAACAAAAGTTTTATACGGAGGCGTATATGTTACAATGAATCCAGACGTAGCAATAAAAGATGAAAATGTTGACTATTTCTTTCTAGGTGAAGGTGAACACACTTTACCACACATGATAAAATATTTTAAAGGTGATTTAAAAGAATTGCCAACTAAAGGCATTATGTATGTTGATAAGCAAACAGGAAAGAAAGTAAATCTAGGAAAAGCAGAGTACATTAAAGATTTAGATGCATTACCTCCTCCAGCCTATCATTTAATTGATTTCGAAAAATATAGTACTAAAGTTACTAGAAGAAATTCTGTAGACTCACCAAGATTGTTTCCTTACGCGAGACTTTATACATCAAGAGGATGTCCATTTGATTGCTCTTTTTGTCAGGTTGGTGAAATTTCAGGAAGAAAATTTAGATTTCAAAGTGTGAAAAAAGTAATTGAAGAAATGAAAATTCTGAAAAATGAGTATGGGGTTAAATCTTTTATTATTTCAGACGATAATTTCTTTATGCACAAAAAAAGAGTTAAAGAAATTCTTAATGCTATGATCGATAATGATTTAGCAATGCCATGGTTATCAGAAGATACAGGGGTAATGCATCTTGATAAAGAGTTACTAGATTTATGTAAAAAAAGTGGGTGTGAGTATATTGGGTGCGCCATTGAGACTGGAAACGAAAGAATAATGCAAGATATTATTAGAGGTAAAAAATTTACAAAATCACATGTATTCGAGATGGTGAGGTATGCTCAAAGCATTGGACTATTTGTTGCTGCAAATTTTATAATAGGCTTTCCAACAGAAACTTGGGATGAAATCAGGGAAACCCTAAAATTTGCTGACGATTTAAGCCCAGATTACGTCAGAATATTTAATCTTATCCCTTTAAAAAACACTCCGCTTTGGGAAATGTGTGAAAAAGAGGAAGCATTTAGAGATGGATATGATCATTTTAACATGAAACAAAGTTGGAACGGAGGTTTAATAAAATCAAAAAATTATACTTCTAATGATCTTTTAATTTTAAGAACGTTTGAATGGGATAGAATTAATTTTGCTAAACCAGAAAAGAGAGAAAAAATTAGATTACGTTTAGAAATGTCACATCAAGAACTAGATCAAATGAGAAGAAAAACTATTGATGGAGTTTTTTCAAGAATTTCTACAGACGACAGAGCGTCTATCATTGATTTAAGCACTAAAAAACCTAAAAAACTTGCTGTCTAGTTTTTCAGGCTTAACTAACACAAAAAATTCGGTTACCAAAAATGATTATAAATAAAAAATTTAGTCGAGATGGTGTAATCTTATTTAAAAATGTTTGGTCCAAAAACTACATTGACTTAATAAAAAAAGACTACCAAAAAGTAATTAAAAACTGCCAAAGAGCCTCTGTACCAAAAAATAAACCAGTTATAGTTTTATGGGATCATTCAGATAAAGGTAGAAAGAAAATTTGCTTATTTTCTGAATTTTCATCAGCAAACAAGCTTATAAAAAATAAGATATTACCTATCCTTAAAAATAAAATTTTTAAAAAAAATCAAAATATAAGATTGCTTGAGACTGTTGTTTTTCATAAACCATACAAGGTAAGCAACAAAATTCATTGGCATCAAGATGCTTCTACTTGGCCGATATTTCCAAATAATCAAGTAGCGGTATGGATACCCTTTTCAAAAGTAGATAAAAAATCAGGTGCCTTGAGTTATGCATTAAAAACTCATAAAGAAGGCCTAAGAAGAGCTGTCAGCCTTCACAATAACAAACCTTATAAAGGTGATAAAAGAAAACTAATTCCTTTAAATCCAAAAAAAAGCGGATTTAAAGTAAAATGTATGCAAATGAATTCTACAGATATGCTTTGTCACCATGGAAATACATGGCACACATCTGAGCCAAATACAAAACTAAAAGAAGGAAGGTCAGGTATTTCAATTCGATTTATTATTGGAGATGTAAAATATATTCCGAACCCAGGACAGGCAGCAACGTTTGTAAAACAAATAAAAATTAAACCTGGTGATATAGTTAGAGGGTCAGCGTTTCCAAAATTGTCCTGAAAATGATTGTGTCTGTTAAAGCAATTTTAAAGTTTAAAAAAAAATATTTAATGCAACTCAGAGATAAAAAAAAGGATATTTTTTTTGCGAATTTTTGGGGATTTTTTGGTGGACAAGTAGATAAAAAGGAAGACTATAAAACAGCGATCAAAAGAGAACTTAAAGAGGAAATAAATATAAAAATGAAAAATTTTAAAAAAATTTTTTCATTTAATTACAAAATATCAGGTATCAAATCAAAATTTAAAACAATATACTTTACTTGTGAGGTTAAATCTCTACCTAAAAAAGTTTTTATTTCCGAAGGCCAAGCTGCTAAATTTTTGACCTATAATGAAATAAAAAAAATAAACGTTGTTCCGTGGGATTTGACCGCAATTTCGTATTTAGAGGCTTTGAAAAAAAAATATATATTTCCTAAAAATCTAAAATAGTATAAAATATTCTATGTTTATAAATGAGGCATTTAAAAAAACCCCAGAACCCCAATTGAGTTGGAGTAAACTCGACTCCACTAAAAGAATTATCAAAATTAAGGAAGAATTAAGAAAAAATAAAAAATATGATGACTTTGAAATTTTTCATACTACACAGAGCGGAAACATTGTTTTTAAGATAAATAGAAATGTTCCTTCTGATGAGAGAGGTTTACTACTTTTAGATTTAGAAAATCAATTAAAAAAAAACATAGACGAAGCCTTAACTGTATGGTTAGAGCCCGTAGGAGATAAAAGTAAATTAAGAAATTTACGTGGCATAAAGTTTAAAGCTGAGTAAGTAATATGGAAGCAAATCAACAAAAGATCATAAATTTAGATAATTCTATACAAACTAGAGAAGGAAAATTAATTTTAGACTCGCATAAACTTTCCTACCATTACGATCGAATTGAGGCTTGGGAAAATGGGAAAAAAATTGCACCTGTAAGTGTTGATATGGCTCTTACCAGAGCATGTGGAGCAATGTGTTCATTTTGTTATGCTATACTTCAGGAACCACAAGAAAGAGCGAGTATAAAAACAACTGATGCATTAAATTTGTTAGATGATTTTTCTGAAGTTGGTGTAAAAGCAGTTTCCCTCGTTTCAGATGGAGAAAGCACTTTATCTAAAGCTTACGTACCATTCATTCAACATGCATCTAAAATTGGTATTGATGTTGGGAACGCAACCAATGGTTGGGAGTTTGAAAAAGAAAAAATTGATCAAGTTCTTCCCTTTTTAACTTGGGTGAGATTTACGGTTGGAGCTGGATCACCAGAGGGTTATTCAAAAATAATGTTTAAAAGCAAAGAATATACAGAAGTATTTGATAGAGCGATGAAAAATATAAGATACGCGGTAGAACTTAAAAAAAAGCTCAACCTAAACGTCACTCTTGGAATTCAAATGGTATTAATGCCAGATTTTAAAAATGAAATTATGCCATTTGCGAAATTAGCAGTGGACTTAGGTGTTGATTACGGAGTTATTAAACATTGTTCTGATGATGAATTTGGAACTCTGGGAGTTGATTATTCTAAGTACGATAGTATGTATCAACTGTTAAAAGATGCTGAAAAATTGAGTAATGAGACAACAAAAATAATTGTTAAATGGAGTAAAATTAAGGATAAAGGCGTATCTTCATATAATAGATTATATGGACCTCAATTTTTACTTCAATTAAGCGGAAGTGGTTTAGTAGCACCTGCTGGCCAATTTTTTAATGCAAGATATTCTAAGTTTCATATGGGCAATATTACAGAGGAAAGATTTAAAGATATTTTTAATTCCTCAAGATACAAGAGAATTATGGACTACTTAGCTTCTTCATATTTCGATGCTCAATCTATGATGGGAACTTTGCCGATCACTCATTATATTAATGAGGCGCTTGATAATCATATTAAAGGCATAGCTCGTATTAAGCCAAATACTGGTACAAAACCTTTACACGTTAATTTTCTTTAAACACATATATAACAAGTAAAATAAAATATTTTAAAATGAAATATTTTAAAATTAAATATTTTAAAATAACTTTTTACTATTTTTTTGATAAGGCAATAATTTTTTTATTTTTGCCTATATTAGTCTTTTTTAGAATTTTAAGTTTGTTCTCAAATTACAAACTTTGCAAAATTGACACTGGTGAACTCGGACACTTTTTTGATGATTTTATAATAATAAAATTTAGTGATAATTTTCAGGATAAAAAAATTCTATTCTGGCTATCTGGTAATCCTTGCAACAATCAAGTAGAAAAAATGATCAAGAGAGAATTCTTATGCTTCTGGTGGGTAAAATATTTATATTTAAGTAATGATTTTATACCATTTAGCAAAAAATTTAAAATTTTAAGCCCTAGACACATAACTGGCTCAAGAGACACCAGAGGAGCAATGTATAAAAGAAAAAAAAATACTAATAAAATAATGTTTTCAGATCAAGAAAATAAGCAGGGGATGAAATTTCTAAAAGAACTTGGTTTTATCGAGGGAGAAAAATTTATATGTTTAATAGCGAGAGATTCAGATTATAAAAAAAAAATAAATCCCAACGTTGACTGGAGCTATCATGATTATAGAGATGCGGATATAAAAAATTATAAATTAGCAGCAAAAAATCTTGCTGATAAAGGGTATTGGGTTTTAAGAATGGGAAAATATACTAAAAAAGAATTTAGATGTAATCACCCAAAAATAATTGATTATGCTTGTAGTCCTGAAAGGAGTGATTTCCTAGATATTTGGCTGACTGCTAATTGTTACTTTTTTATTACTAACGGTACAGGTCTTGACTCGGTAGCAGATAAATTCGAAAAACCATTGGTTTGCGTAAATTGGCTTCCAATAACTCATATAATTAGCTGGTCGCATGCTAAATATTATTTTAAAAAATTGAAGTTTAAAGGGGATAAAAATATATTTTCTTTAGATCAATATTTAGAGCATGATTATTTACGTACACAAAATTATAACGAAAAAAATATAGAGTATTTGGAAAATTCTCCGGAAGAACTTAATCAAGCCATCTTAGAAATGGAAAATAAACTTTCTAATGAAGCTTTTGTAGATGAAAAAATCAAAATTTTGCAGAAATCTTTTTGGGAAAAATTACAAAAAAATGTAAAATTCAACAAGTTGAATTCGTTTATCCATCCAAAAGCTGATATATGCGAAGCTTTTCTTAAGAATAATCAAAATTGGTTATGATTAATTATCTTAACAAAATTTATTTAATTTTAGATAAGAATTTAAAAATAAGGTTTAAAGTTATTTTTATTATTATTTTTCTTTCTATGCTTTTAGAGAGCCTAAGTATAGGTATATTTTTACCATTAATTTCCTCATTGTTTGGTCACGATATTTTAAACAACTATATTGACTCTATGAATTTTTTTGAAAATTCCTTTTATTTTTATCTCTTAGTAACTGTACTTATATTTACTTTTAAAAATTTATTTTTAAGTTTTTCCCATTTGTTTCAAGAAAAATTCATTAAAGATCTAGAAGTGAATACTTCTTTGAAAATATTCAAAAACTATTTAAAATTAAGTTATACAAAATTATTATTATATAATACTGCAAAATTGATAAGAAATGTTAAAGATGAAACATCATCTTTTTCAGAAGTGGCAAAACAATACACAATTTTCATTAACGAAATAGTAATATCAGTTGGAGTTTTAATATTACTATTTTATTTCAATTTTTTAAGCACCTTAATTGTATCCTCTAGCTTATTAACTTGTGCTAGTTTGATTTATTTATATAACAAAAATAAAATTTACTCTTTTGGAAATAAAAGAATAATTTTAGATAGTAAAATTAACAAACATATAATTCAAGGTCTTTCTGCAGCTAAAGATTTAAAGATCTTAAATTCTGAAATTGAATTAATTTCAAAACTCAAAAATAGTTTGTCTGAAAACGCTAAAATTAATATTTTTATAAGATTAATAAATATTTTACCAAGACATATATTTGAGACACTTTTAGTCATTATTTTGTCAGTTCTATTATTTATTTTTTTCAAAAATAAATATTCAATTTCAGAAATAGTTATCAATATCGGGATCTTTGGTGTAGCTGCAACTAGATTAGCTCCAGCAGCATTTAGAATTTTTTCATCTTTTCAAATTATAAAGTTTAAAACACCAACTATTGATTTGATTTTTAACGAAACTGTAAATCAAGAAGAAAATATTAAAACGGATAATGCTTTAACTAATTCACGAAAAAAATTCAAATTTGGAAATCAACTCAACATTAAAAATTTATCCTATAAATACTCAGATAAATTTGTTTTAAAAAATATTAATTTGAATATTAAAAAGAATGATGTGATAGGCATCATGGGAAAAACAGGATCTGGTAAGACAACTTTATTAAATATTATTTGTGGCCTTTTAGGGCCTACTAAGGGAGATATTTTAATTGATAAAAAGAAACAAAATTTGAATAATTTATCATGGCAAAATAAAATATCTTACGTTCCACAGCAAATTTATCTGATAGAGGACACAATTGAAAAAAATATTGCGTTTGGTCTTAAAAGGAAAGATATAAATCAGAAAAAATTAAAAGATGCTATTAAAATTTCAAACTTAGATAGTTTTATAGAATATTTACCAAGAGGAACAAAGACAATTGTAGGCGAAAAAGGGTTTAATATCTCTGGAGGACAAAGACAAAGGATAGGGTTAGCTAGAGCTATTTATCTTAATAAAGAAATTTTAATTTTGGATGAGTCAACCAACTCCTTAGATAAAGACATTGAATTAAAAGTAATAAAAAATATTATTAAATTTTCAAAAAATAAAACTGTAATAATTGTAACTCATGAAAATAAATTGTTAGAATTCTGTAAAAAAAATTTTTTGTTACAAAATGGTAAATTAAAAATAATTAATAAATAATTTGGTATGTTCAAAAATATTTGGGATAGAAAATTTCAAAGTAAGGATTGGGGCAAATATCCCGACCTATCCATAGTAAGACTGACTAAAAAAAGATACAAATCTGGAAAAGGAAAAAAGGTTTTAGAAATAGGATTTGGCGGAGGAGCAAACTTAATATTTTTTACATTAGAAAATTTTACTACTTTTGGCATAGATGTTAGTAAAAATGCAAAAAAACAAGCTTATAAAAATTTAAAACGGGTTAATAAAAAAGCTAGACTTGAAATTGGTTATTCTAACAATTTACCATTTGAAAAAAAATATTTTGATCTAGTGGTAGATTGTGAGTGTTTATATTCAACTAATCTTAAAATCTTTAATGAAACACTTTTAGAGATAAAAAGAGTTTTAAAACCTGGGAAAATTTTTATAACTAAAACTTTTGCGAGCGGATCTTATAATGATGGTTACAAAAAAATTAGAGGCGGAAATAAAATCTATAAAAATAAAAAGGGTTTTATAAAAAGATATATGAATATTTCAGACATTTATAAATTCTATGGAAAGTATTTTAAGATTATATCGATTGAAAAAGAGGAGAGAACTATATTATCTAGAAAGAAAAAAATCAAAGAATGGGTAATAGAGATGCAAAATGTTGAATAACGTTTATAAAGACGACAAATTTTTAAAAAGAGTCAAATTTCTGAAAAAATCTCAATTTTGGACTAAAAAGAGAATATATAATTACCAGCTTAATTTACTAAAAGAATTAATAAATTATGTTTGCTATGAAATACCATATTATCAAAATTATTTTGTAAAAAAAAATATAGATTTAAATTCAATTAATAGTCTGGACTTTTTAAAGAAATTTCCAATTATAAACAAAAAAGTGATTCAAAATAATCCAAATTTATTTTTAAATTTAAATAAAAAAAAAAATTTTTTTAAAAGAACTACTGGAGGAAGCACTGGAACGCCATTAACTATTTTATCTGATAAAGAATTTCAAATAAAAGATAAAGCTAATACAGTCTATTATACAAGTATATTTGATGTAAACGTATTTAAAGACAGATCAATAAGGATTTATGGAGATAAAATTCCTCAGAGATTAATAAAAAAAAAAATATTTTGGTATAGTAGAAATAAAAGACAGTTAATATTTTCATCATTTCATATAAGTTCGAAAACGTTCTTATATTATTTAGATAAAATAAAATCACATAACCCTAAATATATACATTCAAGATCTTCAACAATATTTACATTAGCGAATTTGATCCATTTAAATAAAGTAAATTTTAATTGTAATTTAAAATATATCTTTGTTGACGGCGAATATATCACTAAAGGTCAAAGAAAAATAATTGAAAAAGTTTTTAAAACAAGGGTTATAAATATTTACGGACATACAGAGGGAGCATTAATTGGTCATCCTTGTGAACATTCAAATAATCTCCACTTCATGCCTCAAAATGGAATTTTAGAGCTAGTAGATAGAAAAGGGAAAGAAATAAAAATAGATGGTAAAAGAGGAAGAGTTATAGCAACAGGATTTAATAATCAGATATTGCCGTTGTTAAGATACGAAACTGGGGACGTAGGTTTAAAAGAGAAAAAAAAATGTAAATGCGGAAGAAATTATTTCTTGTTGAAAGAAATAGAGGGCAGAGAACAGGATTATGTATATGATAAAAATAAAAAAAAAGTTCCTCTAGCACCAGCAATATTTAATTACAATGATATGGATTGGAAAGGTATTGACGAATTTAAGGTTATACAAAAAAAACCTGGAAAAATCTTAGTAAATATTGAGAAAAATGATAAATATTCATCAAAAGAAATCAAGTCAAGAGTCAATAAAAAAATGAATCAAATATTTGGAAACAGAATTAAGGTCTCATCATCAATAGTCAAAAAAATTTTAAAAACAAAAATTGGAAAACATCGTTATCTGGATCAAAAATTAAAATTTAAATAATGAAAAAATTATTAATTTTTACTTTTAATAGAGCAGAATTTGGCTTTTTAAAACCTTTAATAGAGGGTCTTGAAAAAAATAAAAAAAAAATAAAATATAAACTTTTTGTTGGAGGAACTCACTTTGATAAGCTATTTGGAAATACATTTAAGGAGATAGATCAGCTAAAATACCTCCAATATAATAAACTTTTCCTTTTAGATAACAACAAACAATACAAAGTAGAAAAGTCCATAAAAAAAATTGATAGCGTTATTAAAAACTTTAAGCCTGATTTGATTTTTTTACCGGGCGATAGACACGAATTACTTTTAATTGCTTACTCTGCTTTGCTTAATAAAGTTCCATTAGCCCATTATGGAGGTGGGCAAATTACCGAGGGATCTGCAGACAATCAGGTGCGAAATTCTATTTCCAAATTATCTCATTTACATTTTGTATC
>MDTD01169332.1_pt1 | contig 16611 bp, 15 predicted proteins | sample 811221 | NCBI WGS metagenome assembly MDTD01 (sample SAMN05326646, study PRJNA326480) | marine metagenome | isolation source: seawater | place: Pacific Ocean: South West | collected 2011 | reverse complement strand
CTATCCCCTATTACTTTTGTAGGAGTAGAAATTGAAATTCTAGGAAGTCTTGCAGTAGCTTTGTCTAACGCATCCATTGAAAGAAGGACTCCAGGAGCTATTACGCCCCCTAAATAACAACCTTTATCATTAACTACATCAAAAGTAGTAGCCGTACCAAAATCAACTATTATCTTATTCCCTCCATATAGTTTAAATGCTGCCAGACTGTTTACTAATCTGTCAGCTCCTACTTCATCAGGCCTATCTAATAAAATATCTATATCAGGGAAAATATCAGTTCCTATTATTTTTGCCGATATATTAAAATAATTATGGATACAATTCTTTAATTCATATACTACTGAAGGAACAACAGATGATATAATAATATTAGTAATATCATTTCTATCAAATGCGCCTTCCAAAAAAGAATCAAAAATGATGGTATATTCATCTGAAGTTCTATTAAGTAAAGTAGCAAGTCTCCACTTCTTATCTATACCCTTATCATTAATTACTGCTATAACAGTATTGGTGTTTCCAACATCAATTACCATCATATTTTTATCTATAAATTTGTTAATCATAAAACAAAAATTTCTCCTGTAAGTATTTTTATGTTTTTATTATTTATATTTAAAATCAAACTTCCTTTTTCATCTATACCATTATAAGAACCAGTTATTTTTTTATTTCCAATTTTCACTGATATTTTTGTTCCAATTTTATAAGAATATTTTTGCCAAATTTTAAATATTTCATTTAACCCTTTATTGACTAATATATCTTCAACCATATTTAAACAATTAAAAAAACATATTAATAACTCATTAGAAGTTATTTCTAATCCTTCATTTTTAAGATTAGTAGCGGGGTATATTGTATTTGAAGGATGAGATGACACATTTACACCTACTCCTATATTCAGTAGATTTCTATTATCTTTATCTACAAAACTTTCTATTAAAATGCCTGCTAACTTAGAATTATTAACTAAGACATCATTTGGCCATTTAAGCATTGGTATTATTTTATTTTTAGAGATTAAATTAATTGCTTTTGCAAGTGCAATTGAAACAATAAAAACTGGAGCAAATACAGAATTTGAATTTTTGTTTTCCGCTTTCCGTAAATAGGAAAAATATAAATTTCCTAGAGGTGATATCCATTCACGTCCATGCCTTCCTCTACCTTGCTTTTGTTTTTTAGCACAAACTATAGTTCCGACTTCTACACCTTGAAAAGCCATTTCTTTTAATGTTAACATTGTGGACTCTATTTCATCAAAATGAAATAATTTATAATTGATAGGTAATTTATTATTTATCACAAAACTATAGCTTTACTTATATTAATACAAAATTCAATCAAACTATCTGCAAAAAATATAAAAGATATTACTAAAAATGCACAAAAACCTAAAACATATTTAATGTAGTTATTAGAATTTATATTTAGTAATTCTTCTGAGTCATCTAAATACATTATTTTAATAATTTTTAAATAATAATATGCAGCAACCACACTACCTAATATCCCAATAACTGCAACCCATAACATATCTCCAATAATCAATGATCTAAAAATATAAAATTTTGCAAAAAAACCAGCTAGAGGTGGCAACCCGGCCAAAGAAAGTAGTAAAATTGTAAATGTTAATGCATAAAATGGATGAGATTTAGATAAACCAGAAAAACTTGATATTTTATCTAATAATATTTTTTCCTTTTCCATAGATAAAATAAAAGCGAATACACCTAAAGTAGAAACTGTATAAATAGTAATATATATAATAGAACTTTCTAAACCAATAGAAGTAGCTAAAGATAAAGATAATAATACATAACCTACATTACTAATTGTACTATAAGCCATTAGTCTTTTTATAGAAGTCTGCAATAAAGCCCCAAATGCACCAACAAAAATAGATAATATTGACATTAGTATTAATATCTGCTGCCAAATAAAGGAAATTTCATAAAAAGCTATGAATAATATTCTCATCAAAACTGCAAATGCAGCTATTTTGGGAACTACAGCAAAAAAAGCAGTTATAGATGTTGGAGCACCTTCATATACATCTGGTGTCCACATATGAAAAGGTGCAATAGAAATTTTAAATGCCATTGCAGATAAAATCATTATTATGGCAAAAACTAATAAAGGTTGATTTAATGACATGTTTGAAAAGCTCGTAGCCAAAGTTGTAAATGACGTTGTTCCTGTTATACCAAAGATTAAAGATACACCAAATAATAAAAACCCTGATGCAATTGCACCTAAAATGAAGTACTTTAATCCTGCTTCAGAAGAGTTTTTAGAGTCTTTTTTCATAGCTGCTAAAACATAAAGTGACAAAGACTGCAATTCTAGCCCCATATATAAAGTAATAAAATCGTTTGAAGATATCATTATTAACATACCTAAAATGGAAAATAGAACTAAAACAGGGTATTCAAAAATGAATAACTTTTCTAAGCTTCTATATCTTTCTGAGATAGAAAAAATTAGTATTCCAGCAACTAGAACCAAAGATTTCATATAAACTACTAATTTATCTGAAACTATTAAATCATTGAAAGCTATAGTTGCTTTATAACCTCCAGATAATAATATTAAAAATGTACCCAGCAATCCAATAACTGCAAATAGAGAAAAATAAGATTGTCTTACTGCTAAAGACCCTCCTGAATAAACACCTAGAGGAATAAAAATAAGTAACCATAAAGCCAAGAATATTTCGGGTAAAGCTAATATTAAATTACTGTTATCTATTAAAGAATTCAATTTTTACTCCAATACATCTAATTATTATTAATAGAAATTACTAAATCTAAGTTAGAGATTAAACTTGCAACATCATCTCTAAATTCTATAGAAAAACTTTCTGGGTATACACCTATCCAAAACACACCAATAATTAAGGGTATAAAAATACAAACTTCTCTATAATCTAAATCCTTTAATAACATTAATTTATCATTAGTAACTTTTCCAAAAATAACTCTTTTGTAAAGCCATAACATATATGCAGCCCCCAGTATCATGCCTAAACCAGTAAATAATGCTAGATATCCATTAACTTTATATGCAGCTATAAGTACTAAGACTTCTCCTACAAAACCACTAGTACCAGGTAAGCCAATTGAGGCAAGTAAAAAGATCATAAAAATTAAAGAAAATTTTGGCATCTTTTCAACAACACCACCATAATCAGAAATTAGTCTTGAGTGTTGTCTATCATATAAAACTCCTATACATAAGAAAAGTGCTGCGGATACTACTCCATGGCTAAGCATTTGAATTATAGCACCATCAATCCCTTCTTGTTGAAATGTAAATAGACCAATAATAACATAGCCCATATGAGCAACAGATGAATAAGCAATTAATTTTTTCATATCCGTTTGCATTAAAGCAACTAATGAAGCATATATTACCGCTATAACTCCTAATACAAACACAAACCCACTAAAGTACTCACTAGCATTCGGAAGCATTGGTATAGAAAAACGAATAAATCCATAACCACCAACTTTCAATAATACTCCTGCTAATATTACTGATCCAGCTGTAGGAGCCTCTACATGAGCGTCAGGAAGCCAAGTATGAAAAGGCCACATAGGTGTTTTAACTGCAAAAGAAATAAACAAAGCTGGCCAAAGTATTAATTGTAATTGGTAAGAAAAATTATGACTTAATAATTCTCTTATATCAAATGTGCCCGAATGGTATGCCATTAATATTATGGCTAGGAGAAATAAAACAGACCCTGCTAATGTATATAAAAAGAATTTAAAAGCAGCATAAACCTTTCTAGGTCCTCCCCATATTCCTATGATAAAAAACATAGGTATTAATAATGCCTCAAAAAATATGTAAAATAATAAAAGATCTAAGGCAGAAAATGTACCAATCATTAATGATTCTAAAATCAAAAATAATATCATATACTCCTTAACTCTTATTTTAATAGATTTCCAGCTAGATAAAATACATATAGGAACTAAAAAAGCAGACAAAACTACAAATAACATTGAAATTCCATCAACCCCTAATCTGTATGATATTCCAACAGAAGAAAAAATATTTACTTCTTCAATAAAATGAAACCCTGGATCAGTTGGAAACGTGGCCCATAAAAATATAGATAATATAAACACCACCATAGATGTCCATAAAGTTACCATTTTACTATTTTTAACTATATTTTTTTCTTCACCATCAATTAAAGATATTATGAAAGCCCCAAATAATGGTATAAAAACCATTAGAGATAATATCGGCCAATTAGTCATGTCCTAAACCCATCCAAAAAGTAGTAAAAATTGCCAGCTAAATATTGCGATTAACCCTATAAACATTGCGAATGCGTAATGATAAACATAGCCTGTTTGAATAGATTTTATCCTCATAGCTATTTTTCTACACACATTGACAATTCCATCAGGGCCAAATCTATCGATAACTCCTATATCTCCTTTTTTCCATAAAATATCACCACACTTTTTTAATGGTTGGCAGATTAAATATTCATAAACTTCATCAAACCATAATTTATTCAATGAACATCTATATAAAAAACTGAAACGTTCACATAAAACTTGAGTAAAATTCAATCGTTTTATATACAGAACCCAAGCAATAAATATACCAATCAAAGCAACAATAATTGGAGAGATTTTAACCCATATTGGAGCATGGTGCGCATTTTTTAAAGCCTCATGATTATCTAAAATCAATATTGTACCATGCCAAAAATCATGATGAGTATCTATCATAGGCTTTCCTAACCAACCAGAAAAAATAGCACCAATAGATAAAATTGTTAGAGGAATTAAAATTGTTAATGGAGATTCATGAGCACTACTGATGTCACCACGAGACTTTCCATGAAAAACCATGAATAATATTTTCCAAGAATAAAAAGCAGTCAACAAAGCTGCAAGCAAACCTATGTAAAAAGCAAACCCACCTATAATGGTATGTGATGCCCACGCGGCTTCTAAAATAATATCCTTAGAAAAAAATCCAGCAAATGGAGGAAGTCCAGCTAAAGCTAGCGAACCAATCCACATGCCTACGCATGTGTAAGGTAAAGCCTTATATAAACCACCCATTTTTCTAATATCTTGTTCATCGGATAAGGAATGTATTACTGAACCTGCACCCAAAAACAATAATGCTTTAAAGAAGGCATGTGTCATTAAATGAAACATTCCAGCTGAATAAGCTGAAACACCACATGCAAAAAACATGTATCCTAGTTGACTACATGTTGAATATGCAATTATTTTTTTTATATCGTTTTGAGTTATTGCTACATAAGCAGCAAAAATAGAAGTAAGGGCGCCAACAATAGTAACGAATCCTAAAGCATAAGGGGCATATTCAAATATGGGAGAACATCTTGCAACTAAAAACACACCTGCTGTAACCATAGTAGCTGCATGAATTAACGCTGAAACAGGAGTGGGTCCTTCCATTGCATCAGCTAACCATGTATGTAATATAATTTGTGCAGACTTACCCATAGCCCCAATAAAAAGTAGAAAACAACACAGCTCTATAATTGGAATTTCTATATTTAATAAGGAAAAAGAGTTATCTTTTATTAAAGTTACTGATTCAAATACTGTATTATAATCAAGTGAATTAAATTTAAAATAAATTAGACATATCCCCAATATTAAACCTAAATCACCTACTCTATTTACTAAAAAAGCTTTTATGGCTGCAGCATTTGCAGATTGTTTTTTGAACCAAAAACCTATTAATAAATATGAGCATAAACCAACTCCTTCCCAGCCAAAAAATAATTGTATGAAATTATTAGAAGTAACTAGCATTAACATTGCAAAGGTAAATAGAGATAAATAAGAAAAAAATCTTGCTTGATGAGGATCATGATCCATATATCCAATTGAATATAAATGAACTAAAGTAGAAACTAACATCACTACAAAAAGCATTACAGAACTAAGCATATCTAGCTTTAACGCCCAATTTATTTGAAAATATCCAGAGTTAATCCATGTAGCTAAATTTATTACATAAGACTCTCCCAAAATAGCATTATGTAACAAAATAATTGAAAATATAAACGATATTCCACAAAGAATTGTAGGAATGTACATAGCTCCTTTTTTTCCTATGAATTTGGGAAAAATACCACTTAATAATGCGCCTAACAATGGAAGAAAAACTAATAATTTTAACATATTAACCCTTCATATTATTTGCATCGTCTACAGCTATAGAACCTCTAGACCTAAAAAATACTACTAAAATTGCTAAACCTATTGCCGCTTCAGCTGCAGCTACTGTTAATACAAATAATGCAAAAACTTGTCCTAATATTAAATTTAAGTGCGTTGAAAAGGCTATAAAATTAATATTTACAGCGAGCAACATTAGTTCAATAGACATAAGAATGATTATTAAATTTTTTCTATTAAGAAATACTCCAAATATACCTATTGTGAATACTATAGAAGATAATATTAAATAATGAGCTAAAGATATATTTAACATCACTTTAAGCCCCTTTTCCTATTTCAATATCATTTATATTTAAAGTTTCAGATTTATTTCTTAAAACTTGCTTTGTAGCATCTTGCTTTCTAACATTATCCCTTTTTCTATGAGTTAAAACAATTGCACCAACCATAGCTACTAATAAAATTAAACCTGCAGTTTGAAATAAATAAATATAATCTGTATATAAAACATTTCCTAATAATCTGGTATTTTCTATTTCGTTACTCACCACACTTAAGTTAGTGCCTAAAATTTTATCTTTACCATAATGCATTCCCATAATGGAAAAAATAATTTCTACCAATAAAACAACACCAATAATTAAACCTAGGCGAGCATTTTTCATTATTCCAGTTCTTAAAGATTTAAAATCTATATTTAACATCATTATAACAAATAGAAACAATACAGCTACAGCCCCTACATAAACAATTAATAGCAACATAGCTAAAAATTCAGCACCCATTAATACAAACAAACCAGTAGCATTAAAAAATGACAATATAAGAAAAAATACTGAGTGGACTGGATTTTTTGCAGTAATTACAAAAACTGATGAAAAAATTAATATAAATGCAAATAAATAAAAGAATATTGATACCATATAATTACTTCTTTCTGAAATCTATCTATACTTTTTGTCCGATATTAAATTTTTTGATAAAACTGCTTCCCACCTATCACCATTTTCAAGGAGTTTTTCTTTATCATAGAGCAATTCTGGTCGAGTTTCCTTGGCAAATTCATAGTTTGGACCCTGAACAATAGCGTCCACTGGACAAGCTTCTTCACATAGACCACAATAAATGCACTTTGTCATGTCAATATCATAACGAGTAGTTCTTCTACTTCCATCTTTTCTTGGTTCAGATTCAATTGTTATTGCTAGAGCCGGACACACAGCTTCACATAATTTGCAAGCTATACATCTTTCTTCTCCACTAGCATAGCGTCTGAGAGCATGTTCTCCTCTAAATCTTGGGCTTAATGGACCTTTTTCAAATGGATAATTAATTGTTACAGGTTTTTTGAACATGTACTTTAAAGTTAAATACATACCAGAAATAAGCTCTCCCAATATTGCAAACCAAAATGTTCTATATAATTTTTTAATCATAATCTCATACATTTCCCGGCAATAAATCAAACACTATTAAAAATCCTGAAGTTAAAACCACCCATAGTAACGATAACGGTAAAAATACTTTCCAGCCAATTCGCATTAATTGATCATATCTAAATCTAGGAAAAGTAGCCCTTACCCATAAAAATAGAAAAAGAATTAAAGAAGTTTTTCCTGCAAACCATATTATTCCAGGAACTTTATTTAATAAAGCAATATCAAATGGCGCTAGCCAACCACCTAAAAATAATATTGTGGTCATACCGCTCATCATTATCATTGCAGCATATTCCCCCAAAAAAAACATTGCAAACAACATAGAAGAATATTCTGTGAAATATCCTCCTACTAATGATGATTCATCTTCTGGCAAATCAAACGGGGCCCTATTTGTTTCTGCTAAAGCTGATATAAAAAAAACTATAAACATAGGGAATAAAGGAAAAATAAACCAGGTATTTTGTTGAGCATATACTATTTTTCCTAAATTTAAAGAACCTACACAAACTAAAACGGTTACTATAACTAACCCTATTGATACCTCATATGAAACCATTTGTGCAGCAGACCTTAAAGCTCCCATAAACGCATATTTTGAGTTACTTGCCCAACCAGCCATGATAATTCCGTATACCGATAGCGAAGAGATTGCAAAAAGATAAAGAATTCCTACATTTATATTTGATATTACCCAACCATCTGCTACTGGAATAACTGCCCACGCGGCTATGGATAATCCAAATGCCACCATAGGTGCTAAAATAAATATAAATTTATTAGCTACAGTAGGAAATATTGACTCTTTCGAAAATAACTTTAATCCATCTGCCAGAGGTTGTAAGAGTCCAAAAGGACCTACAACATTAGGACCTTTTCTTAATTGAACTGCAGCAATAACTTTGCGCTCAGCATATGTAAGAAAAGCCACAATTATAAGTAAAGGAATAACTAATACCAAAATTTTGGCAAAAATCGTTATTAAAAATAAAAAAGCATCATAATTAATAAAATCTAACATATATCATTTACCTTGTTGTGCTATAATACATTTAGCCATTGTTTCAGACGCTCTAGAAATATTACAACTCATAAAAAAGTTTAATTTCTCGTTTGTAATCTCTTCCTTTAATAAAGAAGTTTTAGGGTCTCCAATATCATTATTTTCTGCTTTAATTAAAAAATTCTCAGTAGTAAGACCATTATTAATTTCTGAAATCCTATTTCTCAATTCTTCTAGGTTATTATACGGTAAAGTTTTATCTATATATGAAGAAAAAGCTCTAATTATTTTCCAATCTTCTTTGGCACTTCCTGGAGGTGAAACTGCTGCATATGCATTTTGAACTCTACCCTCTGTATTAATATAAGTAGCATTTTTTTCTGTATATGCAGATCCTGGTAAAATAACATCTGCTAACTCAGCACCTTTATCACCATGATGGCCTTGATAAACCAAAAAAGAATCAGCATTTTTATTATTAATATCTAAATCATCTCTACCTAAAGACCAAAGAAACTTAATTTTCCCATTTTCAAAATTATTTAAAATCTTATTGGTATTTAAAGACGTTTTTAATTTCGGCACAAACCCTATTTCAAGCCCTGCAACTATATTTGCAGTATTTTGTAATATACCAATACCATTCCATTTATCATTAAAAGCATTATGTTTTTTTGCTATCTCTCTTATTCGACCTAAAATTCCAATAGAATCTGATCTTGTAAATATATTTTGTCCTATTATAAACAATGGTTTAGAAGATTTTATTAATTTTTTATTAAAGGAATGATCTCCTCTATAAATACTATCAATAATGCTAGGATCGTTACCAATTTCATTAATAGGGTAAGTGCTTTTTGCTCCTCCTCCTATTCTAGCAATAAAAATTTTATTTTTCAGCCATACTTTTCTGATTCTTGCATCCAACATAGCAGCCTCATATCTAGGCTCAGTACCTATCATAAGAATTAAATCCGATTCTTCAATACCTCTAATAGTAGGATTAAATAACCACGATGCTTTATTGTTATGCGAAATAGGCATATTAGAATTTCTTGGTCTACAATCTAAATTATCTACATTTAAAGACTTCATTAAATCTAAAAGAGATACCATTGACTCAAGACACATTTGATTTCCAGCTAAACCAGCAATTTCAGAAGAATTTATTTTAGAAACTCTATTTGCCATCAATTGGAACGCTTCCTCCCATGAACATTTTTGTAAATTACCACTACTATTTCTAATATAAGGAACATCTAGCCTTTGGTTTTTAAGGCCATCAATTGCAAATCTAGTCTTATCTGATATCCATTCCTCGTTAATATCTTCATTTAACCTTGGAAGAACTCTCAAAACTTCTCCATCTTTAGACCCAATTTGTATTGCTGAACCTAAACCGTCTAAGACATCAATAGAATTGACCTTATCTAGCTCCCAAGGTCTTGCTTTAAAAGCATAAGGAGCAGAAGTAAGTGCTCCCACCGGACATAAATCAATTATATTTCCATTTAATTCACCACCTAATCCAGATGGAGAGTTAGAAAATATCTCCATATCTTCTCCTCTTCCAACTGCTCCTAATTCATGGACACCTGCTACCTCATCCATAAATCTTACACAGCGAGTACAATGAATACATCTAGTCATAGTAGTTTTAATTAAAGGCCCAAAAGGTTTATTATCTACTGCTCTCTTGTCCTCTTCAAATCTACTCATACCCCTTCCATAATATAATGCCTGATCCTGAAGATCACACTCCCCACCTTGATCACATATAGGACAATCTAATGGATGATTAATAAGTAAAAATTCCATAACACCTTCTCTGGCCTTTTTTACTGAAGAAGATTTTGTAATGATTTTCATCCCTTCGGAAGCCGGCATTGCACAGCTAGCAACTGGCTTAGGAGATCCTTCTAATTCAACCAGACACATTCTACAATTACCCGCAATAGAAAGCCTATCATGGAAACAAAAACGAGGAATTTCTGCTCCATTTTTTTCACATGCTTGCATCAATGTAGAACCTTCTTCTACTTCTACTTCCTGACCATCTACCAATAATTTAATCATAATTTACTCTGCAACCTTTAATACATTATTTTTATAATCTTTAATTCTATCTTCAAGTACATATCTAAAATGTTTAATTAAACCTTGAACAGGCCAAGCCGCAGCATCTCCTAAAGCACATATCGTATGACCTTCAATTTGATCGCAAACATTTTTTAAAATATCAATATCATGGTTTTCTGCATGACCATATATTAGTTTTTCCATTGATCGCATAACCCATCCAGTTCCTTCTCTACAAGGTGTGCACTGTCCACAAGACTCATGCTTATAAAATTTAGATAGCCTCCATATAGCCTTAATAATATCTGTTGATTTATCCATAACTATAACGCCAGCTGTACCAAGACCTGTGCCCTCATTTTTTAAAGAATCAAAGTCCATTAAAACATTATTACACACTTTGGAAGGAATTAATGGTGTAGATGAACCTCCAGGAATTACTGCCATCAAATTAGCCCAACCACCTTTAACACCTCCTCCATATTTTTCTAAAAGTTCCTTTAGAGGAATACCCATTTCTTCCTCTACAACACATGGTTTATTTATATGACCAGATAAACAAAAAAGTTTTGTACCAGTGTTATTTTTATTACCTATACCTGAAAACCATTCTGCACCTCTTCTTAAAATAGTAGGAACTACAGCTACAGTTTCAACATTAGAAACAGTAGTAGGACATCCATATAACCCAGCATTCGCGGGAAATGGTGGTTTTAATCTTGGCTGTCCCTTTTTACCTTCTAAACTTTCCAATAATGCAGTTTCTTCACCACATATATACGCCCCAGCTCCTCTATGTAATGTAAGCTCAAAATCAAAACCACTCTTGCAAGCATTTTTACCTATATATCCCTTATCATATGCTTCATTTATGGCTTTGTTTAATATTTTAGCCTCATCTACAAACTCTCCCCTGATATAAATGAAACCATGATTAGCCTTCATAGCCACACCTGCCAATAAAATCCCCTCAATTAATTTATGAGGCTCATTTCTCATAATTTCTCTGTCTTTACACGTGCCTGGTTCACTTTCATCAGCATTAACTACGATATAATGAGGCTTAGTTTTATTTTTAGGCATAAATGACCATTTCAAACCAGTTGGAAAACCTGCCCCACCCCTTCCTCTTAATTCAGATGCTTTTACCTGTTCAATTATCCAATCAGAACCTTTAGAAATTAGATTTTTTGTATTATCCCAATCTCCTCTTTTCTCAGAAAATTTTAATGAGCTTCCTAAATGACCATGAATGTCATTAAAAATAATATCTTGTTTTGCAATCATTTTATGCTTCCTTAATAATCTGCGGCTCAGAACCTTTTCTACCTGATTGAGGACCTTTTCTTGGTTTTTTTCCTTTAGCTAAATCATTCAAAATACCAGTCATGCTCTTTTCAGTTAAATCTTCATAATATGTGTCATTAATTTGTACCATAGGGGCATTTGAACATGCACCTAAACACTCTACCTCCATTAAAGTAAATTGATTATCTTGTGTTGTTTCGCCATAGTTTATTCCGAGTTTCTTTTTACAAGCTTCAGTAATTTTATCACTACCCCTAAGCCAACATGGAGTAGTTCCACAAATTTGAACTAAATACTTTCCTACTGGAGCTAAATTGAACATTGAATAAAAAGTAGCAACTTCTAATACTTTTATCATTGGAATACTTAAAATTTTTGCAACTTCATTCATAGCTTCTAGAGGTAGCCAATTATTATTTTGTCTTTGCGCAAGATCCAGTAATGGCAATAACGCACTAGCTTGTCTGTCACTTGGATATTTACTTATAATAAAATTTATCTTATCAAGGTTAGCTTTATTAAATTTAAAGCTTTTTGGCTGAACTTCCTTAGGAGCTGGCATTCTTAAACTCATCTGTCAATTTCTCCAAAAACAATGTCAAGAGTAGCTATACATGCGACCAAATCTGCTAACATATGTCCTTTAGTCATAAAATCTAAACCTTGTAAATGAGGAAAACCTGGGGCTCTAATTTTACATCTATAAGGTTTGCTAGAGCCATCTGATACCAAATATACACCAAATTCTCCTTTAGGTGCTTCTACAGCAGTATATACCTCTCCTTCAGGAACCCTCACACCTTCCGTAAATAATTTAAAATGATTTATTAAAGCTTCCATAGAATATTTCATTTCATCCCGTCTAGGCGGATTTAATCTTGAATCTTCAATTATAACATTTCCTGACGGCAATTTTTCTAATACTTGAGATATAATATTTGCACTTTGCCTCATTTCCTCTATACGAAGTAAATACCTATCGTAACAATCCCCATTTACTCCAGTAGGTATATCAAAATCTAATTGATCATATACTGCATATGGCTGAGACTTTCTTAAATCCCAAGCTATCCCCGAACCTCTTAACATTGGACCTGTAAAACCCCAATTTAGAGCTTCTTCGGCCGATACAATCCCTACATCTACTGTTCTTTGCTTAAATATTCTATTATCTGTTAGCAAACTCTCTATGTCTTCAATAATCTTATCAAAACCAGATAACCATTCTTTAATATCATCTATTAAGCTATCCGGCAGATCTTGATGAACACCTCCGACTCTATAATATGCTGCATGTAATCTAGCACCTGATACCGCCTCATAAAACCCCATAAGTTTCTCTCTCTCTTCAAATAACCAGAGAAATGGAGTAGTTGCCCCTAAATCTAATCCTTGCGCTGCAATTTGTAGAGAGTGATTTAGAATTCTTGTAATCTCATCAAATAAAACTCTGATATATTGTGCTCTAATTGGCACATTAATATTTAGTAATTTTTCAGCTGACAACACAAAAGCATGCTCCTGGCACATTGGAGAAACATAATCTAATCTATCAAAATAAGGAATTGCTTGCATATAAGTTTTATGCTCTATGAGCTTTTCCGTTCCTCTATGTAATAATCCAATATGAGGATCTGTTCTCTCAACTACTTCTCCATCCATTTCTAACACAAGCCTTAAAACACCATGAGCAGCTGGATGTTGTGGCCCAAAATTTAATGTCATATTTTTTAATTGAACATCTGTCATTCTTTATCATCTTCAGGTTTATCTAAATATTCAGGACCTTCCCAAGGACTTTCAAAGTCAAATGATCTAAAGTCCTGAACTAAATTAACATTCTCATTAACAACTCTTTTTTCAACATCATCATAACGGACTTGAGAAAATCCACTTAAAGGAAAATCTTTTCTTAACGGATGACCTTGGAAACCATAATCGGTCAATATTCTTCTTAAATCAGGATGATCAGAAAACATCACTCCAAATAAATCCCAAATTTCTCTTTCATACCAATTAGCAGCTTCGTATAAAGAAACTAATGAAGGTACTAAATCACCTTCTGCTACTGACAGTTTTACTCTTATTCTTTGATTAAGTTTTACACTTAATAAATGATATACAATTTCAAATCTCTCATTTCTATTTGGAAAATCAACTGCACAAATATCAATTAACTGCTTAAAGAGAAAATCCTTATCGTCTCTCATAAAACTAACTACCTGTATTAAAAGTGATTTGCTCAAAGTCAAGGTCAACTCTTCGTTAATAATTTTAGTTTCGATCCCTCTATTACTAAATCTGGAATTAATAAGCTTTTCTATCTTTTTATGCCGGTCCATATAATCTATTTGATATTTTTTTTTCAATAAAATCTAAGCTCCTAATGAATTTTGACGCGTAATTTTCTTTTGAAGTTGAATAATCCCATATAATAGTGCTTCAGCGGTCGGAGGACATCCAGGCACATAGACATCTACAGGAACAATTCTATCACACCCTCTTACTACTGAGTATGAGTAATGATAATATCCTCCTCCATTCGCGCAACTTCCCATAGAAATAACCCACCTAGGTTCTGGCATTTGATCATAAACTTTTCTTAAAGCTGGAGCCATTTTATTTGTTAAAGTACCTGCAACGATCATAACATCTGACTGTCTTGGGCTTGGTCTAAATACTAAGCCAAATCTATCTAAATCATAACGACTGGCTCCAGCATGCATCATTTCTACAGCACAACATGCTAATCCAAATGACATAGGCCAAAGTGAACCAGTTCTAGCCCACGTAAATAATTTATCAATTTTAGCAACCACAAAGCCCTTATTTCTCACATCCGATGCAGCTGCTTCAAATGCTTGTTTTCCTGTCAATAATTTAGAAGATTTTTCACTTAATCCCACTCTAAAGCTCCTTTTTTCCACTCATAAACAAAACCTATCGTAAGTAAAAACAAAAATATCATCATAGAAATAAAACCTAAAATACCTATATTTGACAAAGATACTGCCCAAGGAAAAAGGAAAGCTACCTCCAAATCGAAAATAATAAATAAAATAGCTACCAAGTAAAAACGAACATCAAACTGTATTCTTGCATCTTCAAAGGGTTCAAAACCGCATTCGTAAGGCGACAACTTTTCGGAATCAGGCAACTGTTTACCTATTAACCATGACGACAAAGCAAATAAAATAGCCAACCCAAAAGCAAAAGCTATAAAAATTGCTATAGGCAAATATTCAATGTATAAGGACTCCATACGTACCTCTAACATAATTAATTTAATATCAAATTAATTAACAACTTTTATGTATATCTAATTAGCAATAATTACAATCTATTTACGTAAAAAAAATTATGTTAGATTTTTGACCTAATTAATAAAAAAAAAATATAGTTAGTTTATAACAAAAAATTTAAAAAATTAATTCTTTAAAATAAATTAAACTATAGTATAATCATCCAACTGTGGTTTCTTTAAATTAATAAATATATAAATAATTATTAATTAATATCAATGCTTTAATTAAAATAAATAGGAAATAAAATGAATATTAAAAAGTTAATTCTTGATAGTTATACTATCCCTCTTCCAGTTCCTGTTAAAGCCTATGCTGCAGGTTTAATGACAGGCTTTGACATAGTAGTAGTTAGAATTACTGATGAAAATGGAAATGAAGGACAAGGTTACACAACAGGTCATACTGGTTTTGGAGGTTCTATTGTAAGAATCATTAAAGATTCCTTTGAATCAATTTTAATTGGAGAAGACTCTGCTAGAATAGAATATTTATGGCTTAAAATGTGGAAAAAAACTCACTATGTTGGTCGAGGTGGGCAAGCTAGCTTTGCAATATCTGCTGTTGATGCAGCCCTATGGGATTTACTTGGAAAAAGGCTTAAGCAACCTCTATGGAAGTTACTAGGTGGATATACTCCAAAAGTAAAAGTTTATGCAGGAAATATAGACTTAAACTTCCCTATAGAGCAAATATTAGATAACGCTACTAAAAATATAGAAGATGGTTTTAAAGCTATTAAAATGCGATTAGGAAGAGATACTTTAAAAGAGGATTTATCGAGAGTAGAAGCTATGAGAAACCATATTGGAGATGATATTGAATTAATGGCTGATGCAAATGAAGCTTGGAGAGTAGACCAAGCACTTAAAGCCTCAAATGAGTTAGCAAATTTTAACCTTACATGGTTAGAAGAACCTATTACTCCAGACGATTTTAGAGGTTATGCGTATTTAAAGAATAATGGTGCAACACCAATAGCTGCTGGAGAAAACCTTCATACTTTAAAAGAATTTCAACAATTATTTTATTATGATGGAGTAGATTTTCCGGAACCTGATTATACCACTTGTGGAGGGTTTACTCCATTTATGAAGATAGCTAAATTAGCTGAAGCATATAATCTTCCCGTAATGTCACATGGAGCGCACGATGTACATGTTCATTTACTAGCTGCTTGTCCTAACGCAGCTTATATTGAAGTACATGCTTTTGGAATAGAAGAGTACATTTCAAATCCCTTAAAAATGGAAAATGGTTATGGAATTGCCCCAGAT
>MDTD01149226.1_pt1 | contig 16613 bp, 19 predicted proteins | sample 811221 | NCBI WGS metagenome assembly MDTD01 (sample SAMN05326646, study PRJNA326480) | marine metagenome | isolation source: seawater | place: Pacific Ocean: South West | collected 2011 | reverse complement strand
TTTTTTTTCTTTTTCCTGAAAAGATTTCATATATATAACTATATTATTAAATTGTACTATCAGAGTCTACATAGGTCTAAATTTGAATAAAATAAACAAAGAATTAGCTAACGCAGTGAGATTTTTATCAATCGATGCTGTTCAATATGCAAATTCTGGACATCCTGGTATGCCCATGGGAATGGCTGATGTAGCAACAATTCTTTTTAAATATTTTTTAAGATTTGATCCAAAGAATCCAAATTGGCATAATAGAGATAGATTTATTTTGTCTGCTGGGCATGGATCAATGTTATTATATTCCTTGCTATACCTTAGTGGTTACAAAAGCATAAGTTTAAATGACATTAAAAAATTTAGACAACTTGATTCTATTTGTGCGGGGCATCCAGAATTTCATCCAAACACTGGTATTGAAACAACAACTGGTCCTTTAGGTCAAGGTATATCTAATGCGGTAGGCTTTGCTTTAGCTGAAGAGATTTTAAAAAAAAAATTTGGTAAAAAAATATTTAATCACAAAACATATGTAGTAGCTGGAGATGGATGCTTGATGGAAGGAATAAGTCATGAAGCTTTAAGTCTTGCGGGTCATTTAAAACTAAAAAATCTTATTTTACTTTTTGATAATAACTCAATTTCAATAGATGGACCAACTAGTCTTGCAGTATCTGATGACCACAAAAAAAGATTTAATAGTTATGGATGGGATTTTTTAGAAATAAATGGACATAAAGAGAAAGAGATATTTAAAGCATTAAAGAAAGCTCAAAATTCAAAGAAACCAATCGCAATTTCATGTAAAACTACTATTGGATTTGGCTCGCCAAATAAATCTGGCAAAGCTTCAGCTCATGGTAGTCCGCTAGGTGAAGATGAAATTAAATTAGTTAGAAAAAAGTTAAAATGGAAATATGAACCTTTTGAGATACCTCAAAAAATACTTAATGAATGGAGAGAGATAGGTAACAAAGCATCAAAAAATGCAAAACAAATTAAAAAAAAATTTCAATTTGAAAAAAAATTATTAGAAAATTCAATTTTTTCTGAAATTGAAAAAGTTAAATCTGAGTATTTAAAATCTCTAGAACCATTAGCTACTAGAAAATGTTCTGAAAAATTTTTAGAGATTATTTCAAAAGTTTCAAATATAATTGGAGGGTCTGCAGATCTCGCTGGATCTAATAATACAAAAACTAGAAATCATCAAATTATCAAGCCTGGAAACTTTTCAGGCAATTACATTCATTATGGTGTTAGAGAACATGCCATGTGTGGAATAATGAATGGATTAGCATTACATAGTAATTTAATTCCTTACGGAGGAACTTTTTTAATTTTTAGTGATTATTGTAAACCTTCTATAAGACTTGCGGCTATGATGAAACTAAGGGTCGTATATGTCTTCACCCACGATTCGATTGGCCTTGGAGAAGATGGACCAACTCATCAGCCTGTGGAACAATTGACAAGCCTGAGATCAATACCAAATTTAAATGTTTTTAGACCTTCTGATTTAATTGAGACATTTGAATGCTGGCAATTAGCTTTAGAAAAAAAAGATAGCCCAAGTGTAATAGCATTAACTAGGCAAAAAATTAACCCTGTAAGAAAAGAATATAATTCGCAAAATCTTTCTTCAAAAGGAGCTTATGAAATACTAAGGACTAACGATAATATAAAAGTTACGATATTATCTTCTGGCTCTGAAACAAACCTAGCGTGTGAAATTAGTCATAAATTAGCCACAGAAAATATCTATTCAAAAGTTATTTCAATGCCATGTCAGGAATTATTTGATCAACAAAAAGAGGATTATAGAATAAAAATATTAAATGAAACTGACTTAGTTGTTTCAATAGAAGCATCAGAAACGAGCTTTTGGAAAAAATATACAGGCAAAAAAGGATTGAATTTTGGGATAGACAGTTTTGGAAAAAGCGCACCCTATAAAGAAATATATGATGATTTTAAATTAAACTCCAAAAGTATAATAGAAGAAATTAAACAAAAAATATGAAAATAAAAGTTGGAATAAATGGAATGGGAAGAATTGGAAGAATGATTGTTCGTTCAATAATAGAGAACAATTATTCTAACTTTGAAATTAAACATATAAACAATAGAACAAATGCTGAAATTTGTTCAAATCTTTTAATGTATGATTCAATACATGGAAGATTTAAAGCAAAAATTAAATTTGATCAAAACAATCTAACAATAAACAATAATAAAATTACATTTAGTCAAGAAACGGATATTAACAAAATTAATTGGAAAAAATTTGGTGTTGATTACGTTTTTGAGTGCACTGGTAAATTTAACTCTAAAGATAAATTATTGCCACATTTAAAAAACGGTGCAAAAAAGGTTATAGTCTCTGCGCCATGCAAAAAGGCAGACAAAACAATTGTATTTGGTGTTAACGAGAAAGATATAAACAAAGAAGATAAAATTATCTCTGCAGCATCCTGTACGACTAATTGCCTTGCGCCAGTTGTATATGTCCTTAATGAAAATTTTGGAATTGACAAAGGGTTTATGACTACCATTCATGCATTTACAAGCGACCAAAGAATTTTGGATAATTCGCATAAAGACCCTAGAAGAGCAAGGTCAGCAAGTCAATCAATTGTGCCAACTTCTACTGGAGCGTCGAAGGCAATAGGTGAAATTATTCCTTCTCTTAAAGGTAAGCTGGAAGGTATTGCAATGAGAGTTCCAACTCCTAATGTGTCTTTAATTGAACTGGTATTTTGCTCGAATAAAGAGGTGAATGTTGAAACAATTAACTCAGCTTTTAAAAAATTTATTAAAAAACAAAATAAAAAAATTATCGAAATGACTGATGAAAAGCTTGTGTCAGTTGACTTTAATCATAATTCAGCTTCATCAATTATAGATACTTCACTTACAAACACAATTGGAAAAAATATGGGTAAAATTTCTGCTTGGTATGATAATGAGTGGGGATTTTCAAATAGAATGTGCGATATTGCTGAATATATTCATATAAATTTTTAATGAATTATATCAAAGATAAAAAAGACCTTGATGGTAAAATTGTTTTATTAAGACTTGATTTAAATGTTCCTATAAAAAATGGCAAAATAACTGATGAAACAAGAATAAATAAAATTTTGCCAATTTTTAAATATTTAATTGAAAAAAAATCAAAGATAATTGTAATTTCTCATATTGGAAGACCAAAAGGGCAAAGAGATGAAGGTCTATCCCTAGAGCCAGTTTGTAAATGTTTAGAAATAAAGCTACAAAAAAAAATTAACCTTATTAAAGATGATATTTATAATTTAAATAAAAAAAAATTATCTGAAATATTTTCTGATAAAATAATATTTCTGGAAAATATAAGATTTTACAAAGAGGAAGAAAGTAATGATGAAGATTTTTCCAAACAAATTGCTAGTTTTGGAGATTTATTTGTTAATGATGCATTTTCCTGCTCACACAGGATGCATGCTACGGTAAGTGCAATTACAAAATTTCTACCCTCATATGGAGGTTTGCAATTAGAAACTGAAATAAATGCCTTAAAAAAGGTTACTTCAGAAATTAAAAAACCAATTTCTTGTATTATAGGTGGATCCAAAATATCAACCAAAATTCCAATTATTAAAAATTTGATACCTAAGTTTGATAATATTATAATTGTAGGAGGGATGGCCAATAATATTCTTAAGTACAATGGTCATACAATTGGTAAATCACTTCAGGAAAAAAATTGTGAAGCAATTATAGGCGATATATTTAAACTTTCTAAAAACCATTCATGTTCATTAATTTTTCCACAAGATGTAGTTGTTAGTAAGACAACTGAAGGTAATGCTAAAATTAAAGAGCTTGTAGAAATAAGTAATGATGATTTAATTTTAGATATTGGTCCTAAAACAATAGAGATAATTAAAAATAAAATCGAAGAAAGTAAAACAATTCTATGGAATGGGCCTGCGGGATATTTTGAAAATTCTCATTTTGCAAAAGGTAGTTTTGAGATAGGAAAAAAAATCGCTGAACAAAATAAAATAAATAAAATATTTTCTGTTGCAGGAGGTGGAGATACAGTTGCTCTTATAAATAATATTGGTATTTTTGATTCTTTTAATTTTATTTCAACCGCTGGTGGTGCATTTCTAGAATATATTGAAGGAAAAGAATTGCCTGGTATAAAAGCTCTTAAATAAATAATGACTAATTTAAATAATATTTCATTAAAAATTTTATCAGAAGGAAAAGGTATTCTTGCTGCAGATGAAAGTACAGGCACAATGACTAAAAGACTTGAGTCAGTTAAGGTCGAGTCAAATGAAGAAAATAGACTAAATTTCAGAAAAACTTTATTTTCAGCGGAGAGTATGAAAAAATGTATTGGCGGAGTCATATTATATGATGAGACAATCAAACAAAGCTTTGGCACTAAAACAATTCCAGAACTTATTCATGAAAGTGGTGCTGTACCAGGAATAAAGGTAGACATTGGAGCAAAAGCTTTAGCTGGTTCACCTAAAGAAAAAATTACTGAAGGACTAGATGGTTTAAGAGATAGGTTAAAAGAATATTATAAACTTGGGGCGAGATTTACTAAATGGAGGGGTGTATATGTTATATCAGATGAATATCCAAGTAAGTTATCAATAAATGCAAATGCGCATGCACTTGCAAGATACGCTGCATTAGTCCAAGAATGCGATATGGTTCCGATTGTTGAGCCTGAAGTTTTAATGGATGGTAATCATTCAGCCGATACATGCTTTAAAAAAACATCGGAAGTTATAAAAAAGTGCTTCGAAGAATTAATACTTCATAAAATTGATTTGACTGGCGTAATATTAAAACCAAATATGATTTTAGATGGCACTAGTGCTAAAAATAAAATAAGTAGTGAAGAAACTGCTAATTTGACAATTAAATGTCTTAAAGAGTCAGTTCCAAAAGAAGTTCCTGGAATAGCTTTTCTTTCAGGTGGCCAAAGTGATATAAAAGCAACTGAAAATCTTAATCTTATAAACAAAAAAAATGATACTGAATTCGTTATGACTTATTCTTATGGAAGAGCTTTGCAACAAAGTGCTCTTAAACACTGGTCAAAAAATATCAAAGATACTACTGGTACTCAAAAAGTCTTTGATCACCGTACAAAAATGTGTTCACTTGCATCTCAGGGAAAATGGTCTAAAGAACTTGAAATCCAGAGCTAAATATATCTACCTTATATCTCCAAACAAAATTTATAATAATTTTTACAAAGACCTAAAATTAGTTTTTAAAACAAATAAAATTAAATTTTTTCAACTTAGGTTAAAAAAGACTTCTAAGAGCAAAATTATAAAAATTTCAAAAAAAATAAAAAAAATTTGCAGATCTCATAATGTGAGGTTTATTATAAATGATAATCCGTCAATTGCTTTAATAGTTGGGTCAGATGGATGTCATTTGGGTCAATCAGACATGGATATTAAAACTGCAAGAAAGATGTTGGGGAAAAAAATTATTGGGATCACTTGTAATAATTCAGTAAGGAAAGCAAGAGAGGCTTTAAAAAATAACGCTGATTATATTGCTGTAGGTGCTTTCCATTCTACAAATACAAAAAAGATAAAATATAAAGCTACAATTAATGATTTAAAAAAGTTTAGAAAGCTTACAAATAAACCAATAATGGCAATAGGAGGTATTAATCAACATAATTATAGAAAACTTTTGTTGAATAAAGCTGACTTTTTAGCTATTTCAAGCTTCATTTGGAAAAATAAAAATTTAAAACCATTAGAGGCTATAAAAAAAATTAAATGAAAATATCAGTTAACGAAATAAAAACTGGAATGATTATTGAACATAACAATGATTTATGGGAAGTTTTGAAAACTCAACATGTTAAACCAGGAAAGGGGGGCGCTTTCAATCAGGTTGAAATGAAAAGTATAAATAAAAATACTAAATTAAACGAGAGGTTTAGATCTAGTGACAATGTAGAGAGAGCTATAGTTGAGGAAATTGATTACAATTTTTTATATGAAGATAAAGGAGATTTTTATTTCATAAATAATAAAACATTTGAACAGATAAGTATTAAAAAAGATTTACTAGGAGAAAAATCAAAGTTTTTAAATGAGGGATTGGAAGTGAAGTTGGGAATGTATGATGATATTCCAATAAAAATAGAACTTCCTAATCAAATAGAGTGTAAAATTCAAACCACTGATGCTGCAATCAAAGGGCAAACCGCTGCATCGTCTTATAAGCCTGCTTTATTAGAAAATGGAATCAACATACTTGTTCCACCTTTTATAGAAAGTGGTGATGATATAATTGTTGATACGAGATCTTTAGAGTACGTAAAAAAAATCTAAAATAATGAAATCTATATCTCCAAATTTAAATATTATGATTAAAGCCTGTGAAAAAGCAGGAAAAATTCTTATTCGTGACTTTGGAGAACTCGAAAATTTACAAGTTTCAAAAAAAGGGCCGAGAGATTTTGTCACTAACGCAGACAAAAAAGTTGAAAATGTTTTAATAACTGAGCTATCTAAAAAAAAATTTTCAATAATTAGTGAAGAGATAGGTACGAAATTTACTAGTGATAAAAATAATTTATGGATTATAGATCCAATAGATGGAACAACTAATTTTTTACATGGTATTCCACATTTCTGTATTTCAATAGCATATATCTATAAAGAAGAAATAATTTCAGGTGTGATATTTGATCCAATAAAAAATGAAATTTTTTATGCAGAAAAAAATTCGGGTGCGTTTTTTAATAATCAAAGAATAAGAGTATCAAAAAAAAATAATCTAGATGAATGTCTTTTTGGGTCGAATTTACAATGTGGAAAAAATATAAATTTGAATTTAAGGGTTAGCGGTAGTGCAGCTTTAGACCTAGCGTATGTAGCTTCTGGAAGATTGGATGGTTATTTTCAAAAAAAATTAAATATTTGGGATATAGCGGCTGGTATATTAATTGTGAGTGAGGCTGGAGGGTTGATAAGTCCAATAGACGTTAAAAATCATAAAAATCATAAAATAATAGCGTCTTCTGAAATAATTTTCAAAGATTTAAGTAAATTACTTACAAACTTTTAATTGTTTTATAGAAAACTTTTGTTATAAAGCCGCTATGAAAAAAAAAATTCACCCTAACTATCACAGCATAAAAGTTGAAATGACTGATGGAACAGTTTTTGAAACAAAATCTACTTGGGGTAAAGAAGGAGATGTACTAAAGCTAGATATTGATCCAAAATCACATGCTGCATGGACAGGTGGAAAACAAAAAATTTTAGACAAAGGTAGAATAAGTAAATTTAACAAAAAGTTCCAAAACTTCAAAACAAAATAATTTTATAAAATGACTAATGCACCATTAATGCCAATAGCGACTGCAGTTTGGTTAGTTGAAAATACATCCTTAAGTTTTAAACAAATAGCAGAATTTTGTAAAATGCACGAGGTAGAAATTCAGAGTATCGCTGATGGAGAAGTGGGAAAAGGAATAGTTGGCTACAACCCTATAATTTCTGGGCAGTTAACTAAAGAGGAAATTGATCTTTCCAGCAAAGATCAAAGCCGTCCATTAAGAATAAATAAAAATACTGTAGAGATTAGCGACAATAATACCAAATTTAAAAAATATGTTCCTATTTCCAAAAGACAAGATAAACCCGACTCTGCTCTTTGGTTATTAAAAAATCATTCAAAGCTTAAAGACTCCCAAATTGCAAAATTGGTTGGTATTACATCTAATTCAGTAAAAACAATAAGAAACAAAAGTTACTGGAATTATAATAATTTAAATTCAAAAGATCCTGTTGCTCTAGGATTATTTTCACAGGGGGAATTGTTAGAAGCAATTGATAAAGCTGAAAGAAGAATTAAAAGAGAACAAAAGATCAAATTAAAACAAAAAATTTAATGTTAAAAAGAATAGACAAAACAAATATATAGTGATAATTAAATTTTTTTTTGGAGGCAGTTATTAAAATAGAAGTCAAAGATAATAATGTAGAACAAGCATTGAGAGTTTTGAAAAGAAAACTCCAAAAAGACGGTTTTTATAAAATCATAAAGCTTAAAAACACATATGAAAAACCATCTGAAAAAAAAAAGAGAATACTTCAAGAAAATATTAAAAGAGTTAAGAAACTAAATAAATTAAAAAATAGAATTTAAACACCGCGGGGTGGAGCAGCCTGGTAGCTCGCAAGGCTCATAACCTTGAGGTCGGCGGTTCAAATCCGTCCCCCGCAACCAATTTTAAAGTTTGAACATTGATTTTTTAGTGTCCATTAAAAAACCTTTAACAGTATCCTTTGTCAAATTTTGAAAAGACTTCCCAAATTTTTCAATTTTTTCTATTATAGAAGGTGGTACGGTAATTATATGACACCCAATTTGTTTTGATTGGATATAATTATAAGGCTCCCTCGTGCTGGCCCAAAGTATTTGAACATTTTTAAATTGTTTTGAAATTTTAATACTTTCTTTTAATTGTGGAATGGGATCTTTTCCGGTGTCAGCCATTCTACCAGCAAAGATTGAAATAATTACTTTAGTTTTTTTATTTATATTTTTTAAAATCTGTTTTGTTTGTTTTGAGGTGTAAACTGCAGTTATATTTAGTTTTATTTTATTTCTATTAAGTGATTTAATAACTTTTCCCATAAACTTACCTTTAGAATTTGTAACTGGGACTTTTACGTAAACGTTTCTTCCCCATTTGCTAATTTTATTTCCTTGTTGAATCATATTATTTATATCATCAGCAAATACCTCGCACGATACAGGTTTATTTGTTATTTTAAGAATTTTTTTTGAATACTTTGAGTAATCTTTAGCGCCAGCTTTTCGCATTAAACTTGGATTTGTTGTAAAACCTTTTACTAATTTTTTTTTGTTAAATTTCTTAATTAGAGCAAGATCTGCGATATCACAAAAAATTTTAGTCAATTTATAAACTCTTTACAATTTCTTCCGTCATTTTCTTTGCGTCAGCAAAAAGCATTAATGTATTGTCTCTATAAAAAAGGTCATTATCAATACCAGCATAACCAGGTGACAAACTTCTTTTAACAAACAGAACTGATTTACTTTTTTCAACATCAAGCACTGGCATTCCATATATTGGACTTTGAGGGTCAGATTTTGCTACGGGGTTAGTAACATCATTTGCTCCAATTACGTATGCAACATCACAATTGGCAAAATCATTATTAATTTCCTCTAGTTCAAAAACTTCATCATAAGAAACATTAGCCTCTGCTAATAATACATTCATGTGACCTGGCATCCTACCTGCAACAGGGTGAATTGCATACGATACTTTTACCCCATTTTTTTTTAAAGCATCTACCATTTCCCTTAGTGCATGCTGTGCTTGAGCAACTGCCATTCCATATCCTGGAACAATGATAACAGATGATGCATTTTTCATTAAAAAGGCAGCATCGTCTGCATTACCACTTTTGACTGGTTTTTGTTCTTTATTTTGAGAGCTAGATGTTTCGTTGGTTGCTCCCCATCCTCCAAGAATTACGTTAAAAAATGATCTATTCATTCCTTTACACATAATATATGAAAGAATTGCACCTGATGAACCAACTAAAGCACCGGTAATTATTAAAGCTGTATTTTCTAATGTAAAACCTATACCTGCTGCAGCCCATCCTGAATATGAATTTAACATTGAGATAACAACAGGCATATCTGCACCACCAATTGGGATTATTATCAATACTCCAACGATGAATGATATTAATATTAATGCCCAAAAAATATTAGATAATTGAGTTGTGCATAGATAGAAAATTAAAAATAAAATTGTTAAACCCAATAAAAGATTAATAAAATGCTGAGCTTTAAATGTTATAGGAGCACCTGACATAATTCCTCTTAATTTTAAAAAAGCAATTATGGAGCCTGAAAAAGTTATTGCACCAATTGCGGCGCCTAATGACATTTCAATTAAACTTGCAAGTTTAATATTTCCAACTACTCCTAATCCAAATGCATCTGGTTTTAAAAAAGCAGAAATAGCAACAAATACTGCAGCGAGTCCCACTAGACTGTGAAAGCCTGCGACTAGCTCTGGCATTGCGGTCATTGGTATTCTAAATGCTATGAAAGCACCTATAGATCCACCTATTAAAAGGAAAATTAGTACATATATAAATCCTGTTCCGAAATTTCCAACTGATAAAAAAGTTACAATAATAGAAATGGCCATACCGGCAATACCAAAATAGTTTCCTCGTCTCGAAGTCTCAGGAGAAGATAAACCTCTAAGAGCCAGTATAAATAATATTCCAGATACCAAGTAAAAAGATGCTGATAAATTAGCTGACATATTTATTTTTTCTTCTTTTTATACATTTGCAACATTCGTTGCGTAACAAGAAATCCTCCAAATATATTTACTGCAGCTAAAATAATTGCAAGAAATCCAAAAATATTTGATACTTCAAAATTCTTATCATACGAACCTGCTAGGGCGGCTATTATTGCCCCGACAATTATTACGGATGAAATTGCATTTGTCACTGACATTAATGGCGTATGAAGAGAAGGTGTAACACTCCACACAACGTAATATCCAACAAATATTGAAAGAATAAATATACTTAATCTGAATATAAAAGGATCAATTTCCATTATTTAACCATAGTTTTATTAATTATTTCATCTTCTAAATTTATTTCAAAATTTTTTTTGTCTTTATTAAATAAATTATTAACATAATTAAACATATTTTTTGCATAAAGATTTGAAGCCGATACAGGTAATTTATTTAAAATATTTCTTTCTCCCATAATCTGTACGCCATTAAGATGTACTAATTCATCAACTTTAGTTAATTCAGAATTTCCACCTTGGGAAGCTGCTAAGTCATAAATAATTGATCCACTTTGCATAACATCTATCATTTCTTTTTTAATAATTATGGGTGCTTTTTTTCCAGGAATTAATGCGGTACATATAACAATATCAATTTTTTTTAAAGTTTCTTTTAATAATTCTTCTTGTTTATTCTTAAAATCTTGTGAAGTTTCTTTGGCATAACCTCCTTCGGTTTCTAAATTTTCTGCTCCTTCTACTGTTAAAAATTTGCCTCCTAAACTTTCAACTTGTTCTTTAGAAGCTAGCCTAACATCCGTCGCATAAACTATGGCACCCATTCTTTTTGCTGTTGCAATTGCTTGTAATCCTGCAACACCTGCACCAACTACTAAAACTCTTGCCGCTGAAATTGTTCCTGCAGCGGTCATCATCATTGGAATTGCTTTTTGAAAATAAGCAAATGAATCAATTACTGCTTTATAACCAGCTAAATTTGCTTGGGATGATAATATATCCATAGATTGCGCCCTTGTAATTCTTGGTAAAAGCTCTAGGGAAAAACAATTAACATTTTGAGATGTAACTTCTTTTAATTTTTTTTCGTTTGAATACGGATTTAAAACGCCTACTAAAATTTGGTCTTTTTTTAGTTTATATAAGTTTTCGTCATTTAAAACATTCATTTGCAGTATTGCATTTGAATTAGAAATTACATCATCTGGACTTTTTAGAATACTTGCCCCTTCAGACTCATATGTTTTGTCAGAAATACCAAGATGTGTTGCATAATCTTTGTTCAAATAGACTTCTAATCCTAAAGATTTATATTTTTTAATAATTTCAGGGGTTATTGCTACCCTTTTTTCTAAACTTACATTTTCAGAAATTGAACCAACGATCATTTTACAGAAGGAAAATTGCCATTAGAATTAAAATAGCAATGACAATAATTGTCCCCCAAAGAACAAACTTTGTAAAATTGTTCCATGTATTTTTATGGTTATCATTATCCATAAAGAACTATTTTTGACGTGCTTTAAACTTAGGGTTCACTTTATTAATAATATATATTCTACCTCTTCTACGGACTAGTTTCGAGTTTAGATCTCTTTTTTTTATCGATTTAAGTGAACTTTTTATTTTCATAATATACTATTCTAGCCGGCAATGTCCTACTCTTCCATGTCTTAAGACAAAGTACCATCGGCGCTGAAAGGCTTGACTTCCGAGTTCGGTATGGGATCGGGTATAACACTCTCGCAATAATTACCGGCAGTGGTTTTATACAGATTTAAAATAATATGTAAACAGTGATTTATATAGAAAAGATCTTAATTTTTTGGATGATTCTTTAAAAAATTCTCTACATAATTGACAAGCCTAAGCTTACCAAAATTTTTATAAACTTTATTTGATAAACTCATGTCAGTAAGTGAAGAGCTATATCTTTCTCCTCTTCTAGGAGGTAATAATTTAATTTTTGATTTAAACATTTTAGCAACATCTAAAATTGAATAACTTTCTTTGCTCGACACACTATAAAATCTGTTTTTATTAACTTTCCAAGCTTTAAAGCATGCTCTAACAGTATCATCAATATGAGTAAACCTTCTAGATTGAGTACCAGGCCTTACTACTGGTAAGGGTTTGTTATTAATATAATGATCTTCAAATATTCCAATAACCGTAGCCATATCTCCTTTTTTAATTTGACCTGAGCCATAAACATTATAAAAAAATATTACCTCATATTTAAAATTGTACCATCTTTTTAAATTCTCTAAAAATTCCAAATTTTTTGCTTTAGTGAAGGCGTATGGAGATAAATTTCTATCTTTTCCTTTATGGCCAAGAGTTGCAGACGTTGCAGAATAAATTAATTTTATTTTATACTTTAAACAAAATTCAAAAACTGAATTACTCCCAACAGTATTTGACTGAATACAATTATTCATCTTTAAAAAACTTTGGTATATTCTTGCAAATTCACCAAAATGGAAAATTGATTTGATCTTAAGTCTATAAGGTTTTAATATTTTACCAATATCTTTAGTATGACCCTTTATATACTTTACCTTTTTACTTTTGATATGATTTTTTTTTGTTCCTGAGGAATAGTCATCTAAACTAATAATTTTAAAGCTTGTATTCTTAATTAATAATTTAATTAAATTTGAACCTACAAATCCACATCCACCTGTGACAACTATTATTTTTTTCATTTATATATTAATAATCGATTTATTTTTTTTGAAGTCTTGTAAAACTAAATCAAAACCTTTTGATAAGTTAATTTTGGATTTCCAACCGTAAGACTCTGCTAATTTTGTATTTAAAATTTTACGAGGTGTTCCATTTGGTTTACTTTTATCAAAATCTATTTTTAAATTAACATTCATTTTTCTCATTATAAAATTTGCAAACCCAACTATAGTATTTTCTTCTCCACTGCCAATATTAACAAGGGTGTGTTTTGTTTTTTTTTTTAAAAAAAATTCACATGCATCTGCAAGGTCATCGACATACATCAATTCTCTCTTTGATTTGCCATTTCCCCAAATAATAATTTTTTTTTTATTTTTTATTTTGGCACTATAAATTTTTGAAATTAACGCTGGATAGAAATGTGAATTTTTAGGGTGATAATTATCATTTGGTCCATATAGATTTGTTGGCATTAAACAAATATAATTAAGATTATATTGTTTGTTGTAAGCTTCGCACAATTTTAAACCAGCAATTTTTGCAATTGCGTACGCATCATTTGTTGGTTCTAAATTGCCAGTTAGTAAACTTTCTTCTTTGATTGGTTGTTTTGAATATTTTGGATATATACAACTAGATCCTAAAAAAATTAATTTTTTAACTCCTGAAATATATGAAGAATGAATAATGTTAGTTTGTATAACCAAATTTTGATAAATAAAATCTGCTTTGAAATTTTCATTAGCCAAAATACCACCTACTTTGGCTGCCGCTATAATTACGAAATCTGGTTTTATTTTTTTAATGAATTTTTCTGTTTTAGCTTGATTTAATAAGTCTAGTTTATTTTTGTTTATCGTAATAATATTTTTGTAATTTTTTTTTTTTAAATATCTTAGTATTGAAGAACCAACCATTCCCCTGTGTCCTGCTAAAAAAATCTTACTTCTTTTATTTAAATTCATATATTTTTATTTTCAAAAATAATCATTTCATCTATCAAAGAATGAATATTTTCAGTAGGTTTCCATTTAAGTTTTCTTCTTGCTTTTTTTGCGTCACCTAAAAGTGTGTTAACATCCAATGGCCTAAAATAATTTTTATCACATTCAATTATTGATGATCCATTTTCGTCATAAGCTTTCTCATTTAAACCTTTGCCTTTCCATTTGATTTTCATTTTAAGTTTTTTAGCTGTCATATTTATAAATTCTTTTATTGAATATTGAATACCAGTTGCAATAACATAATCATCAGGTTTTTTTTGCTGTAGTATTTTCCACATTGCATTACAATAATCTCTAGCATGACCCCAATCTCTTTTTGAGTGAATATTTCCTAAAAATAGTTTTTTTTGTTTTCCCTTTTTTATTTTACAGAGAGCAGAAATTATTTTTTTTGTAACAAAGGTTTCACCTCTTCTGGGACTTTCATGGTTAAATAAAATTCCATTTGAAGCATGAATATTGTAAGCTTCTCTATAATTTTTAGTTATCCAATGAGCGTATAATTTAGCTACACCATAAGGACTTAGCGGATAGAAATCAGTTTTTTCATTTTGTGGGATCTTTTGTACTTTACCAAACATTTCAGATGTGCCTGCTTGATAAAATTTTGTTTTTTTTTCTAATTTATGAAATTTGATAGCTTCCAAAATTCTTAATGCACCCAATGCATCAGCGTTAGCTGTATATTCAGGAACTTCAAATGACACTGCAACATGAGATTGTGCGGCTAAATTATATATTTCGTCAGGTTTGGTTTTTTTTATTATATTTGAAACAGACGATGAATCTGTAATATCACCGTAATGCAACCTGAATCTATAATTTTTTTCATGTGGATCTTGATATATATGATCTACTCGAAATGTATTTATGCTTGAAGATCTACGTTTAACACCATTAACAATGTAATTTTTTTTTAGTAAAAATTCAGCTAGATAAGATCCATCTTGACCTGTTATACCAAAAATTAAAGCTGTTTTTTTTCTCATATTAAGTAAGAATATTTAACTTATTTCTAATAAAAATAAATATTAAAGTCACCTATATATCATCATTTTACAGAATTTTTCGAGTTGTTTTTTTGTTATTCTAATTTTAATTTTCTTTATTAGTTTTGTATTTGAAAGAGTAAAAGAATCTTTATTTGATTTCTGAAACTTAATTTTTTTATGAAAATCTTTATCTAACCATTTAACTATTTCTGATATATATATTTTTTTTGAAATCGATAGATTAAAAATTCCATAAACTTTCAAATTAATTATTTTTCTTATTATTAAGCAAAATTGGCTAATTGAAATAAAGTCTTTGAAATCATTATTCACAACAATTTTTTTATTATATTTACGAAACTTAAGAAAATTATCTATGAATATTTTATGATAATTTCTTTTATTCTTATAAACTCTTTTCCCTATAACATTAGACACTCTGAGGGATATAAGTTTTTTTTTTAAAATTTTTTTTAATTTTACTTCGGTTCTAAATTTATTTTTTGCATAAATATCAATAGGTTTTATCTTAGAATTTTCAGTTATGTTTTGTTTAGGTAAATAAATTTTTCTAGTATTAAAAAATATATAAAAGATATTTTTATTTCTTAACTTATTTGCTAAACTCAAGTCAAAATCATTTTTTTTATTATATTTTTTTTTTATATAATTGCGATTAATAGCTGTGTTTATTATATGAGTATATTTATTAAAAAAATCCAGATTTCTTGAAATTATTTCTTCATAAGAATAAACATCTACGATCATGTATTTTGATAAATAAATTTTTAAGTTTGACCCTAAAAAACTTTTTTTTCCAATTATTAAAATTTTTTTCATTTTATTTTAGAAAATATTTTAGTTATAACCTTATCTATGGTTAATCTATCTTTTATTTTTAATTTTTTATTTAAATAAGTCATAAAGTCGTGAGCTTCGTTTCTTCTTTTCCACCAGTCCTTTGAAAAAGTTTTATATTTCTTTGACGCTGAATTATCTAATTGTCTATAATATGTTAAGTATTTTTCAAACATGTCAATTTTTTTTTCTTTTAGATAACAATAACTTGCAATTCTAAAATCAAACCAAATAGTATTGAAACTGTTAATTTTTGATATTTTAAATAATTTTTTAGTAAAATTTCTCCTAGCCGAGATGCAACTTTGATTCGAAAATCTTGGCCAGCTAGATAGTAAAAATTTTTTTTGTTTAAATTTTTTTTTTTCGTATCTTTTTTTATATTTAAGAATTGGTAGGTCAAAAATTACATTAATTTTTCTATTTTTTTCTAAATGATCAATGATATTTTTAACTTTATTTTTTTTAAAATAATCATCACTATCTAAAAAAAAAATATATTTTCCTTTCGATTTTAAAAAACCTTTGAAATAAGATTGGATTTGATTGTAACTTCCATATTTAAATTTTTTTTTTTTTTTATAATAAAAATTTTTTTTTTATATGTTTGTAAAATTTTAATTGAATTATCAGAAGAATTATCATCTATTACAATTACTTCTTTAAATTTATATGTTTGATTTAGAGCTGAATT
>MDTD01184944.1_pt1 | contig 16615 bp, 9 predicted proteins | sample 811221 | NCBI WGS metagenome assembly MDTD01 (sample SAMN05326646, study PRJNA326480) | marine metagenome | isolation source: seawater | place: Pacific Ocean: South West | collected 2011 | reverse complement strand
TCGAACCCCGATCTGTGGTACCGGAAACCACCGTTCTATCCGTTGAACTACAGGCCCGCGGTGGGAGTAGATTGCCGGCAGGCTCTCCGACTCCTGGCGTGGAGGGCCTGCGCTTACGCGCTGGCCGGCAGCAGTCTTGCTTCTATCTCGGTGGAATCAAGGCTGGAATGAACTGTGTGTTGTCTCCCTGAGGAGCCAGAAATTGTCAGAACTCCGACGGTTGATCGAGAGGGTGAGGCGTTTCGAAGCTGATCATTAATACTGAAGGCAGCTTCACCTGCGCTGGGTGTTGCGGGACTTTTTTGCTGAGAGAGCTACAATCGCAGTAAGTAAGGCGAGCCCAGTAACGAGCGCTGTCCATGCTGGCACACCCAGCGCGACAGGGGCGTATCCGAAAGCTACCGTTGCGCCGGCAGCGACGAGGGCGTAGGGAAGCTGAGTGATCGTATGCTCGTGCGTCGAAACTCCGCTTGCGAGGGCACTGACAATCGTGGTGTCGCTGTAAGGACTGCAGTGATCTCCGAAGACCGCGCCACCAAAAACCGCCCCAATGACAGCTGGGACAATGACCTCTAATATTTCAGGTTGAGCTCCCTGGGCAGTCACCAAAGCGCCACAAAGCGGAAGGACCAGAGGAAGAAGAAGCCCCATTGTCCCCCACGAAGTTCCCGACACAAAGGATATGAAGCAACCGAGAACAAAGACTCCTGATGCCAGAGCTTCGAGAGGGAGCCATGAGCCAAGCAAGCTTGAGAGAACCCCGGCAGTGCCAAGAACCTTAAAGAGACTGCCGAGACACCAAGCCAGCAGGAGAATTCCCAGCGCCGGAAAAAGCTGTCGGGCGCCTGACCACGCTGCGCGAGGGGTTTCTGCGCGTCTGTCCGGAGGATAAGCGGCCCACGCAGCCAGGAGGGCGAGAATACTCGATATCACAAAGGCTCTGGGCACTGAGGACGCATTGAGCGATTCTTGGATTCTCCGAGAGAAGGAGATTTCACCTTCGGGACTGTAGGAAAAGAAAATGATCAGGGGAAGACTAAGCAAAAGAACAAGCACCGGGACAATGGCGCGCACGGGCGAGGTCTGATCCGGCGATACCGTGATCGTATCATTACGGTGGTGATCGTGATTTTTGAATCGGCGGCGCATAGGGCCGATCAACCAACTGTAGCGAACAGAAAGTATGGCGAGTGCCAATCCAAAGACGCAGTAATAATTATATGGAAGCGAGTAGAGAAACTGAAGATAAGGCGGCTCGTCGAGGGGGCTATGACTATCGATGTAAGCTAGCTGAGTCACAATCCAGGTCGAGAGGAACGCGAGGCATGCTACTGCAGAGCTAGTCGTGTCGACAAGATAGGCAAGATACGCCCGAGGCACTCGTAAGCGGTCCGCGACGGGACGGGCGACACGGCCAAGCATCAAGGCATTCGCCAGACCGTCAAAGAAACAGAGGAAGCCAATGCCAAGAACACTATTGAGAAACCGGCGCCGGGTCTTTTCCGTAATTTCTCCTCCCGCGTGCAGTAGGGCCAAGAGACCTCCCGAGGCCTCGATAACCGCGGAAAGAGCCCCGAGGAGCACAGTGAACAGCAGCGCATAGAATTTCCAAGGACTGGTCAGGGTGGCGATAAAGCCTCCCGAGGGACTGATCCATTCAATAAACGCACTCAGGTCCGTCAGTAAGATCAGAAGTGCCGCACTAAGGCAGGCACAAGCCAGAGCTAGCGGCGCTTTCTTGGTAACAAATACGAGTGCGAGGGCGACCAGCGCCGGCCAAATGGCGAGAAAGCTGTCGGGAAGGATGAGAATCAAAGGCGTGAGAACCAAAGCGCCGAGTCCCCAGAGGGTATGCTTGTTACTTCGGGTTGTGGTGGATTCCATCTGGAGGCGAGCAATCTTGCGGAAAGATATCTAGCAAGGGGCTGAGGAGATCAATTCCGACCGAAATTTGCTTCCCGAAAATCAAAAAATATCCGTTTAAATATTTTTAAAACTAGGAGCCAGGCAGTAGTGCTTTTCTTAGAAAAACAGGTTGAATCTTCAAGTTATTCACAGAACTTGATATTCGGTTAAAATAACCAGCGTTTTCCATAAATTCCCGTTGAAAACAGATCAATATCGGCGCGGGACCTGCACATTTTCCGCTGGTCACCACTGTGGATTTAGCAAACATTTCAAAGAGATGCAAAAAGACCAGCCGTCCCATAGTCCGCCTTCGTCGGTTGGTTTCGGGAATGAGTCGTCTGGGAGGCGGGGGTTCCTGCGCACCTCGCTCCTGACCGCAGGGGGCATGTTTGCGTGTGCAGGTGTAACTCAGGGTGTTTCAGTGTTCGGTGGGCGTTCGGATTTGAACATCGATGAACTCCCCGCAGAATGGGTGCGAAGACAGGGGCCTGACTTGCATGCCTATGGGCGCTATCTTTCCGCGCTTAGGCTCAGGCACATCAGTGTGCAGCAGATAATCGTCTCGCATGCACGGAAGAAGGGAAGTGTATGGAACGCCTTACCGTCGAGGGAAAGCTGGCGGCAAATGAGTCAAACCCTCCGGGTGGCGGATGAGATTGCAGTGAGATTGTCCACCTCGGTCAAGGGTGTCACCTCAGCTTTCCGGAGTCCGTCGTATAATGCGCGATGTCCGGGAGCCAAACCCAATTCACTCCACAAGGATAATATTGCCCTTGATCTTCAGTTCCATGCCTCGACCTATGCGGTTGCTCGGGCGGCCCGCAACATTCGGGAAGAGGGTAGGTTCAGAGGGGGAGTAGGGCAGTATACCGGTTTCACGCACGTTGACACGAGGGGTTACAACGTCGATTGGTGAAATCTGGATAATTGGGTGGCAAACTCCAGTTAGTGTCCTGAGCGCTTGACAGGTTCGACTGAGATCGTTCCCTTAGCCGGTTATGCTGCTTTTGGGTAATAGGCATTAAATCTGTTTCAGTTTTTCTAGTATGAACTTTCGGAATCCTCTCTTAATTTCCTGCCTACTCTCGGGGCTCATGGGTGCAGCTCGTGGTGAAGTCGTCATTTCCCAGTATTACGAGGGAACCAGTTTTAACAAATGGATAGAGCTTGCGAATACGAGTGACACTGCCGTTTCACTCGATGGGTTTGTGCTCACGAGGTGGGCCAATGCAGCGACCGAATCGTGGAAGCAAGATGGAGCTAGTCCAAGTGGCAGCGACAGCCTCGACGGGCTTTCGATTCCGGCCAACGGCTTTCTTCTCTTCGGGAACACTCGTGCTGTTGTGCCAGCCTATGCGGCTGCCGATGTGTCGACAAATGGGACGCCTAACTTCAATGGCGATGACAGCGTGGTGCTTTACGATACCGCGCTTGGCGCGCTGGGCGATACGGTCGCAATCGTCGATGCGCTCTCGTTCACCGATACAGGAAATGAAGGGGCGAACAGAAGTTTTTATCGGATAGGCGACAGTGTGGGGTTTGATCTCCTTGCTGGATCAACTGTTGAAGATTATCCTCAGGTATGGGCAGTAACGAGTAATCAAGAGGTAGATGAGGCTTTACCGGGGGATCTCTTTTATCTCCAAAGCTTCAGCGCTTCCGCTTCGGAGGCACTTAGTATCTCCTTAAGTTTATCGGCCATCGGAGAGGATAGTGGAGTGGGTCAGGTAGATGTGACGGTGACAAGGACTGGGTCTCTGCGGGAGAATCTAACGGTAACCCTTTCATCGAGTGATGATAGCGAAGCTTTGATTGCCACGGAGACGGGTGTGATCCTCGCAGGGGAGGAGTCAGTGACATTGCCTGGTTCTATTGACGCTGTTAATGACACGATTGAGGATGGCGATCAGGAGGTAGTCATCACCGCGACCGCGACGGGTCTTGCCTCAGCGACTGCTTCATTGATTGTGACGGATGACAATGATGTGTCGCCGATCGCTATCACGGAAATTCTTGCGGATATACCTTCTGGTTCTGCAGGGGATGCCAACGGGGATGGTAATACCGACAGTAGCGACGATGAGTTTGTTGAAATTCTCAACAAGAGCGGAGCTCCTCTTGATATGAGCGGATGGTCTCTGCGGGATCGCAGTGAAGAACGGCACCTGTTCCCAGCTGGCACGGTCCTGGCTTCCGGTTGCGCGATAGTCGTTTTTGGTGGGGGTTCCGTCGATAATCTTGGGGGCTCTGCCATCTATCAGACGGTAAGCAGTATCCGGCTTGGCCTGAACAACGCCGGAGATACTGTGAGTGTCTATGATTCTCAGGGGGATCTTGTTGCCTCGGTGAGCTACGGAAGCGAAGGAGGCAATGATCAGTCTCTTGTTCGAGATCCGGAGATTTCAGACGGTTTCACCCTGCATGGAAGTATCGGAGACGGTCGACTTTTCTCGCCGGGGACCCGAAGTGATGGGAGCGATTTCTGTCCGCCTTTCGGAGAGCTTTCCTTTAGTTTGAGTGCCGAATCGATGAATGAGAATGGGGGGAGCATCACCGCTTTGCTTCGGAGAACCGGGGATCTGAGTATAGCTCTTGATGTTGTGATCGTGGTTAGCGATGAAACAGAGGCTCTTTCCGACCTTGGTGCGAGAGGGACCTTCCAAGTGGACGAAAGCTCCCTTACGATCTCTCTCAATGCAGTGGATGATATTGCAGAGGATGGGACACAAGTCGTTCAAGTGCGAGCTGTCGCTCCGGGCTACACGACAGCCAGTGCAACATTTGAAGTTGAGGATGATGGCGATGGTCCATTCGGTGACCTCGTGATTAACGAATTCCTCTCAGATCCACCAAATCCTGGAGGTGACGCCAACCGAGATGGAACATTGGATACCTCGCAAGATGAATTCATCGAGTTGCTGAATGTCTCGGATAGCGCGTTTGACCTCAGTGATTACGAGATCCACGATGGGGTGGGTATGCGGCACGTGTTCCCGGCTGGCACGCTGCTTGCCGCTGGCAGAGCGATAGTCGTTTTTGGTGGTGGTTCGCCGGTCGGCGGGTTTGGAGGATCTCTCGTGCAGACCGCCAGCAGCGGACTCCTCGGCCTGAATAATAGCGGCGACACTATCTTATTGAAGAGCCCTGGTGGCGGAAGTGCCCTTCTTGAGTTTGAATACGACGGGTCGGTTCTCGACGAGTCAATGTCCCGGTCACCCGATGGCAGTGGAGCATTTGTGGCTCATTCACAGGCTTCGGGGGCTGGTGGAGTCCTCTTTTCGCCGGGAGTCACTGTTGATGGCAATGCCTTCGATGGCGCAGTAGCAATCCAGTTTATCAGTATAACGGACTTTGATGTCGACCGGGAAAATCTTGAGATCCTCCTTGAGGTGGAGGGTCTCACTCCAGGGGATTTATACTGTTTCGATGTCAGCCTTGATCTCGGGAGGTCGTCTTCGTGGTTCCCGTTCGAGCTCCTTACGACGGACTCCGGAACCGAGGTCTCTCCGGGGCGGCACCGCTTTGTTATTTCCGATCCCTTTATCGCGGATGAGAGGGCGCAGTATTACAGAATCAGGAAGCCGTAAGGCTGCCGGCCTCAGGATCATCCCCCGGAGACAAGTGCTGCCTGAATGCAAAAAGAGCGTTTTTCCCGACACTCTTTGACCTCGCTTCATTAGTTCATAAATATTAAGTATCCCAGTATGTCGGTAAGTTACACGGAAGAGGACATCAAGACTCTCAACTGGCGGGAGCACATCAGGCTGCGACCGGGAATGTATATCGGCAAACTTGGAGATGGAGCAGTGCAGGATGATGGAATCTATCTTCTTCTGAAGGAGGTCATCGACAATGCGGTTGATGAGTTCGTGATGGGTCACGGGAGAGAGATCAAGATTGAGATCGATGAGGAAGGACGGGTAGAAGTGAGGGATTACGGGAGGGGCATTCCCCTCGGGAAACTTATGGATTGTGCGGCCAAGATTAATACGGGTGCCAAGTACGACAGCGAGGCGTTTAAAAAAGCGGTGGGATTAAATGGGGTTGGGATCAAGGCGGTCAACGCTCTCAGCGAATTCTTTGAAATTCAGGCGTGGCGCGAGGGCAAGACAAAGGCTATCGAGTTTAGCCGGGGCGAAGTCACCGAAGAGATGAAGCGACCGCGTGCTGCAGCCAAGACCAAGCCAGGGACCCGGTTAGCCTTCGAGATTGATCGCGAGATATTTCCCTCCCGAACAAAATTTAAAGCGGCGATCGTTGAGAGGATGTGCCGCTACTACGCTTACCTGAACCCGGGATTAAGTCTGGTCTTTAACAAACAGAAGTTTCGCTCGAAGAACGGCCTTTTGGATCTCCTCAAGGAAGAAATGGATGAAGTTCCGCTCTACGAGCCCGTGGGCCTTTCCGGGCGGGATATTGACGTTGCGTTCGTCCATACCCCATCCAGCAGCGAAGAGTACTATTCCTTCGTGAATGGGCAGCATACCACTCAGGGAGGCACGCATCTTGGAGCCTTTAGGGAAGCGATCGTGAAGGTGTTACGGGAGTTTTATAAGAAGCAATATGACCCCGCTGATATCAGGGCGGGTCTCGAAGCAGCTGTGTCGCTACGAGTCGAGGAGCCGGTTTTTGAGAGTCAGACAAAGACGAAGTTAGGCAGCAGCGCGATGAAGCCGGAAGGGGAAACAATCCGAACCTACGTCGGCAATTTCCTGCGTGAGCAATTGGATAACTACCTGCACAAGCATCCGGAAACTGCGGATGCGATCCAGAAGCGGATTCTGGCTTCCGAAAGAGAGCGCAAAGAGCTCAAAGGGGTGAAAAAGTTGGCTCGTGACAGAGCCAAACAGACGAAGCTCCATAACAAAAAACTGAGGGATTGCAGGGCGCACTGGAACACAAAGCACAAGTTGCGGAAGGCCAGCACGATTTTCCTTACTGAGGGGGATAGCGCGAGCGGATCCATCACTTCCTGCCGCGATGCAGAAACTCAGGCTGTCTTTTCACTGCGAGGAAAGCCTTTGAATTCTTTCGGATTAAGCCGAAAAGTTGTTTACGAGAATGAGGAATTTGCGCTGTTACAGGCCGCGCTAGGGATCGAGGAAAATATTGATGGCCTGCGCTATAACCGGGTTGTTCTGGCCACTGACGCAGACGTCGACGGCATGCATATCAGGTTGTTGTTACTGACGTTTTTTCTTCAATTTTTTCCGGAACTGATCAGGGAGGGACACCTGTTTATTCTGCAAACCCCTCTCTTTCGTGTGAGAACCAAGAAAAGGACCGATTACTGCTTTGATGAAGAGGAAAAGGAGGCTGCTCTTGAGGCATTGGGCAAGGGATCGGAAATTACACGGTTCAAGGGACTTGGGGAGATTTCTTCCCATGAGTTCAAACATATGATCGGGCCGGATATCCGCCTGGACCCGGTATTGATGGAAGAGGGGAAGGGGCTCAGCGAGATGCTCACGTTCTATATGGGGAAAAACACACCCGATCGGCAGGAATACATTATCAACAATCTGAGAGAGGAAGTGGATCGAGGCGGGGATATGACCGCGGCCTGAAGGGCCTGTGGGAGATATAGTTGAAGGAAAATTCACGCATTAAACATAGGAAGTCCAATGGTGAGTGTTCAGGTGTTACCGGATGCGGGTGCCGGCAAAAAGCCTTCCCGTATTTTTAAATCACGGGACTGCATCGAACCTTGCCAGCATGATAAGGACACCTTAATTTTTATGCTTCAGAGGTAAGGGATGAGCTTGAAGGGAAAGGAGCACGGTAGTCTCGGGAACATGTATTCCGATTACTTCCTGGATTACGCCAGTTATGTCATCATGGAGCGTGCTGTTCCGCACCTGAGTGACGGTCTGAAACCGGTCCAGCGGAGGATCCTTCACGCCATGCGCCAAATGGAGGATGGGCGTTATAACAAGGTCGCAAACATCGTCGGCGATACCATGAAGTATCATCCACACGGTAACACAGCGATCGAGGACGCCCTAGTCGGCATGGGGCAGAAGGATCTTCTCATCGATACTCAGGGAAACTGGGGAAATGTACTGACAGGAGATCCGTCTGCCGCTGGTCGATACATCGAGGCCCGGCTTAGTCCCTTCGCCTTGGAAGTCGCCTTCAACCCTAAAACTACCGATTGGGCGCAAAGCTACGATGGACGCAATAGAGAGCCGGTGACCCTCCCTATGAAGTTTCCTCTCTTGTTGGCGCATGGGGGTGAGGGAATAGCGGTGGGTCTCGCATGTAAGATTCTTCCCCATAATTTCAATGAGTTAATCGAGCAGTGCATCCGCGCACTGAGGAAGAAAAAGGTCGAAATCGTTCCTGACTTTCCAACGGGCGGGCTGATGGACGCCAGTGAATACAATGATGGTCTTCGCGGGGGGCGGGTCCGGGTCCGAGCCAAAATCGAGGTCGTGAAACGGAACCTCCTCAAAATTGTCGAGATCCCATGGGGGACGACCACGACCTCCCTGCAGGCCTCGATCGTGGCCGCGCAGGAAAAAGGGAAAATCAAGATATCTCGAATTGAGGACAACACCGCTGATGAGGCAGATATTCTCATCCACCTTTCGGCCGGCAGCGACCCCGAGTCCGTTCGTGATGGTCTTTTCGCGTTTACCGATTGTGAAATCAGCATTTCACCTAATTCCTGTGTCATCGCTGACGGCAAGCCGCAATTCCTTGGGGTCAGTGAAATTCTTAAGCGATCCGCATTTCAGACGAAGGAGCTCCTTAAGCAGGAGCTCCAGATCAAGCTGGGGGAATTAGAGGACAAGTGGCATTTCAGCTCTCTGGAGAAAATCTTCATCGAGAAGAGAATCTACCGCGACATCGAGGAGTGTGAGACCTGGGAGACAGTGATTGATGCAATTAAGCGGGGTTTGAAGCCCTACGCGAAGCGGTTCAGGCGGACTGTCACCGAGGATGACATCGTTCGGCTGACCGAGATACGGATTAAAAGGATTTCCAAGTATGACAGTTTCCGGGCGGACGAGGAAATCAAGGGGTTGGAGAATGCCATCGAGGAGACGGAAAAGAATCTTCGTGGACTGACGCGTTATGCGGTTCGCTATTATGAGAATCTTCGCAAGAAGTATGGAAGCGGCAGGGAGCCGCGGACCGATGATGGTGAATTCGAACGGGTTGACCGGACCCAGGTTGTAGCGGCTACGGAAACCCTGTATGTCGACGAGAAAAATGGCTTCGCCGGGATCTCGTTAAAAAAGGAGCGCTCGGTGGAGAAGTGTTCTCGGCTCGATGATCTCATTGCTATCTCCCAAGATGCCAAAATGAGGGTGCTTAAGGTCTCGGATAAAGCCTTCGTTGGAAAACGCCCTGTGCATGTTGCTATTTTCCGGAAGACCGAGGAGAAAATTTATTCCATGATCTATCGGGAGGGTCGTGATGGTCCAGTGTTAGCGAAGCGGTTCCGGGTTGGAGGGGTCACGAGAGACAAGATTTATGAATTAGGGAAGGGGACCACTGGAACCCGCGTTCTTTACTTTGCAGTCCATGAGGATCTGGCCGAGAGTGATGCCAATACAGTCATTGTCCATTTGAAGCCTGCACTTAGACTCAGGAACGTCTCGAGGGAGTTTCGATTCGGGGAAATAGGGGTAAAAGGGCGTGGCGCAAAAGGGAACATTCTGACCAAACACGCCGTAGACAGGGTGGTCAGAGCCTGACTGGTCACGAACGGTTGACATCTGGCAGGGAATTGCCATAGTGTTCATATGAACACAATAACATGGCACCTGCGTAACCAGTTTCTCAAGATTCGCCTGAAACGTCTTCAGCGCCAATTCGATCTTCTTGATCGGAGCCGGCGTGGGGCGAGGCGTCGTCATTCTCCCCATGGGTCAGCACTCGTCTTTAGGGTTTAGCGAGTTGGATTTGCCCGGGAAATTTCGGTAGTTTAACCCGGATTTTTATGCTGACTGTAGGGGTTTCCTCCGGTAAGAACCACGCCATCACAATCACCCCCAAATTCACCCCGCGGCCTTATTGCTCTTCTGGGGGTATGATGACGAGCCTGGTGCCAATTTTTTCGGCCCTATTGCTTGGAGGATCATTCTGTCTGGCAGACGACTCAGAAATCGTCCAACGGGAACTCGGCAGGAGGGCGCAAGCGACCCAGCAGGCTCAGGAGGCACTCCTGGCGGGAGATAAAGCCTACAGGCTCGCTGACTACGCGACGGCGGTGACTGAATTCGCCAGAGCGTTTGATCTCTTCCCCGGGGGTGAAGCGACCACGGACCTGAAATCTGCTGCCAGAGAACGATTTGCACAGGCTTCGGTAGAGCGTGCCCGAGAACTTGCCAAAGTAGGCGATTATCCTGAGGCAGCGGCGCTACTTGATACCGTGCTTGAGCCGGGTGTTTACCCGAAGCATGCAGGCGCGAGGGAGATGATGGCTCGTCTGGGCGATCCGATTCGGAACAATCCTGCCCTAACTCCCGAACACGCCAAGAATGTGGAAGAAGTCCGGCGTTATCTTTCCGAAGCACAAGGGTTTGAGGAACTCGGACAATTTGACCGTGCTCTGGTTGTTTATGGCCAAGTCCTGACCATTGATCCTCACAATTCTGCGGCGAGGCGAGGCATGGAGAAAGTGCAAGCGCGCAAGGTTGAATATTCGGAGACCGCCCGGGATGAAGCTCGGGCTCGATTAATAAGTGAGGTGGGTAAAGCGTGGGCCTCCCCGATACCAAAGAGTGTCAGCGGCGTGACAGATGCGGAGTTCGGCGTTTTGAGGGACGGAGCACGCTTTGGCGCATCGGCCTCCGAGAAGCTCGCGTCGATGATTATTCCGGTTGTGGATATGGATCAGGTTCTTTTAGGAGAGGCCATCGATTTCCTCAGGCAGCAGTCAATCGCCCTTGATGTCAATGAGTTGGATGCCTCACGCAGGGGCATTGCTTTTGTCATTCAGCTCGGCAATGCGGATGAGGAGAGAGCTAGATCTATCGAGACGACTCCCTTCAGCCTGAAGTTACGGAATGTGCCGATGCGCAAGGTGCTGGATCTGATTCTGGAAGCGACTCAAACACAGGCTCGGGTTGACGAGTATGCGGTGGTGATCCGGCCAGCAGGGGTCATTAGCGACGAGTTAGTTTTCCGGCAATTCAAGATGCCTCCGGACTTTCTCAGTAGAGAGGATCTGGGAGGAGAGGCAGGAGGGGCGGACGCTGATCCATTCGCAGAGAATGATGCGCCGGAAAGAGGTCTTGTGAAGCGATTGAGTGCTCAGGATTATCTGAAGCAGAAAGGTGTCAATTTTCCGCCTGGTGCCAGTGCGCTCTACCGGACGCAATCTTCGATTCTATCGGTAAAGAACACAGAGACCAATATGGCCCTGGTTGAGGTCATCGTGGAATCTATCGTGGATGCCGAACCCGTGATGATCATTGTGGAGGCCCGAATCATCCGCTCAACCGAACAGCGCCTCGAAGAGCTTGGTTTCGACTGGTTGCTTGATGGAGCCCAGGAGGTAACGGATGAGCTCTTTCTAGGTGGCGGTACAGTCAGTAACGGCACTCCAACTTCAGCGGCACCGTTTCGGCCGATCACGGCCGGGAATCGAAGCGGCAATCTCGCTACCGACACGAATAATATCGATGGTGCTATTGCACGGACGTCAGTTGGAGATTCCCAGTTGAGGGCCCCGGGAGCGATCTTTGCCACCGGTATCGCCAATGATGCTACTGTCGGAATGCTGATGCGTGGTGTCGGTCAGCATAAGGGGATCGATTTAATGACCAAGAAAACCGTCATTACGCGGTCTGGGCAAAGTGCAACTATAGAATCGGTCCGCGAGTTCATTTACCCCACGGAATACGAGCCACCAGAACTTCCCAATCAGGTTGGAGGCAATTTTGGACTGGATGCAGACGGAGGTTTCGTCCAACAAGCTGCTGGCGTCACTCCTGTAACGCCGGCCCATCCGACAGCGTTTGAGACGACGAATCTCGGCTGTAGGCTCGAGGTTCTGCCCCAACTTGGCGACGATGGAGTTATTGAGGTCTCCATCAAGCCTGAGATACGAGACTTTGACGGCTTCATTAACTATGGGACACCCATTCTCGGAGGGAGCAGTAGCTCGGTCTTTGACCCAACCGGGGGTGCGCTTAGTGGGGGCTCCTTCGGAGTGCTCACTGAAAACGCCATCCTGATGCCGGTATTCAGCACGATCCGTGGGAATTCCACGCTGTCCATTTATCAGGGCGAAACTGTGGTGCTTGGAGGGTTGCTCAGCAGTTCTCAGATCAGTGTTGAAGATGAAACGCCGATCCTGAGCCGAATACCTTTAATTGGGCGCTACTTCAAATCACAGTCGCAAACCTCAATGAAGGACGCATACATAATCACGGTGAGTGTCCGTCTTGAGGATCCGTCCGGGCAACCTGTCAGCCGCTAGGGAAACCAAAGAGTTCGGCGCAGAGTAATGGCAAAAGACCCCGAACCCCGTAGCTACTCCGTCGAAGAGATGATGGAGCGGCTCAAGAAGGGGAAGCGGGAGCAGTCGGCAACCAGTGACAGGGAGCTGGTCACTCGCTCCGATGGGTCTCAGGTGACGAGAGTGCGAAAACGGAAACGGCGCACGCAGCAAAGTAAGCGAAAGGCCAGACCAGTTAGCCGGAGAAAATACGGGCTCTATGCTGTCATAGCTCTGATCTTACTGGTTGTGGTCGGTGGGATCTCCATCGTGACGATGCTAGCTCGTTTCAACAGTAGAAGTTTCAGGGAAGATATTGCAGCAAGCATAGGATCTGCTGCCGGTGCATCAGTGCGAATCAATGACCTCTCAGTCAATCCCATCAAAACCCGGGTTCGATCGGTGGAAATGAAGTGGCCCCAGGGGGGGATTCCTCGCTCGCTGATTCTTGGAGACCTGGAAACCCGGCTGAACCTTTCCAGCTTTTTTCGATCCCGGCTGGAGGGTCCTGAGATGTATGCGCGTACTGCGACAATGCGATTGGGTCCAGTTATTGGGTCATCGAAGGTGATGCCGGGAGCTGAACCCGAGCAGTTTTTCAGTTTCGGGCACTACCGATGTAACCAGTTCGATCTTGAATATGAAACAGATTCAAGGGAGCCCGGTTTGCAGATTCGGGATTCCGAGCTCGTCGTGAGGGAGCGGTCCAGGAACGGGGTAATGCAATTCCAGCTAAGCGGAGGATTCCTTCGCTTTGGAAACTGGTGCGAGCTCAAGGTTCAAAATGGTCTTGGTGAGTGGCATGATGGTGGCTTTCATCTAGTTTCTTTGCGAACTCAGAGCGATGAAGGAGGAAAAGCAGTTTTTAAGGGGATCAAGCCAATCTCCGAGGATGGGGTATCGACTTTTGATGTCGGCCTGACCGAATTTCCACTGGAGCAATTGCTGGGGGAAAAGAGTCTCGGGAGAATGCTGAATGCCCGTGTGGACTCGTCGAGTGGCGCACTGTCCGTTAATTCTGCTACCGCGATGGACGCTAAGGTTGAAATCGCCTTCACAGGCAAGGATAGCTCGATCGAAGGATTCAGGTTTCTGGGCGGACTCGCCTCAATACTGAGGAAGGAGCATTATTCCAGACCCGAGGGTGGTATTATTTCAGGAGTGCTGCGACGGGATTCAAGTGAGCTCACGATCGAAAAACTGCGCTATGAGATCCGTTCCCACATGATGTTAACGGGAACCATCGTAGTGAAAGATGGCGAAATGAGTGGCGAACTACGACTCGGCGTTCCAGAGGCACTAATGATGAAAACCCTGAACCAACCTCGATACTCCTCCTTCAGTCAGCCTGCTCAAGGCTACTGCTGGACCGACCTTCAATTGAGTGGCACGTTGGACCAGCCCAATGATGATTTCCTTAAAAGGTTGCAGGCTTCGCCCGTTGAGCCAGAGATTCCCGCAAAAAGCGACAGTCAGTCCGTGGGGGAATAAATCCCAAAGAAAAAGTCTTTCTTTTCCGTGAGCTTTTGCGGGTTCAGCCAGCTCTGCGATCTTTTTACTGACAGGTTCTTAACATTTGAATCTCACTTTGTTCACAGCATTCAAGCTTGTCTGGGATGAACAGGTGTCACTAGCCTTAGGGGCGATCGTTTCGCTGCCATGTCAATGAGTGTTCCTGACCCGTTTAGCCGCCGTTTCGAGGTATTCGGACGGGACCCCCAAGATCTTGTTGTTTCTATCAATGAGTGCGCTCGAGATCTTCTCAAGTCCTACCTCGGCGAAGGCTTAGAGGAAGCTGGGCGGGTCATCTTGTTGCAGGCCCCACGTGCCGGTTACGGAAAGACTTCTCTTTTGCAGTCAGTAGCCAGCGATCTTGGTGATAGTCACCATTTTGTTCGTATTCAGCTGACGAACGGACGCACTACTGATGCAGCTCACGTCTTGGAATATGTCCTCCAGTCGCTGTGTGAGGTAGTGTCGGAGAGTGCGACCCTCACCAAGTTAGATCTGCTTGCAAGGCAGGTTCTGGCCCTTGGATTAGAGCCTCTGGTTGCCTCCGGAGAGGTGCCATGCCAGGACCGGGAGAGCGCCCTTGAAAGTCTCCAAGATAACCCGGCACAGACCTTCGACTTTCACCACGATGGGGCAGTTACAGCTCATTGGACTAAAGCAAATTTTGAAGTTCTTGGTCCAAGACTGGCCGCCGAGCTCGCACGCATCAGTGGCGCAAGCCTCCGAGAAGCCTCCTACTGGGTTGAGCTTCTCTTCCGATTTGCGACGACGCCTCCTGATAATGTCGAACGCGCTCGCCTTCTGTTCGAAACCATTTTCCGTAACGATTTAAAGAATCAATCTTCATCGACGGCTGAGGAGCGACTCCATGGCCTCCTCAGTCTCATCGGCACCGTTGCATGCCCCGTCCTTGTTGTCGACGATACCGAAGGTCTTTCTACCTCTCCGCAGGATGCTCTGGCGCTCGCTTCCTTCCTTTCAAACATTTCGCAGTGCTGTCCGAGAGCGATCGCTGTCCTCAGCGTGAATGATGACATCTGGGAATCTTCGTTTCTGCCAAACCTTCCCGGGGGGCTCACCGATCGCCTGCTTGCATATCAAGTCACCCTTGAAGCTCTTACCTCCAAGGACGTGGAAAATATTATTCGTGCAAGGGCAGGCGAGCGTGCCGCGGAAGTTCTCGACAAGATAGATTGGAGTGCATCAGCAAGTCCTCTCTACCCAAGACGAATTGTAGAGTTGGCCTCATTGGCTTGGGGTCAAATGGAGCATTCCGTATCGGATGACGGGGTAATCAAAGGGGCCGAGCCCGTTACTGCCGGTTCAGCAAGTGAAGTGCTTGCGGATCTTTCGGGCTCTAAAGCCGATCCTCGCGGAGCACTTCATTCCTTCGGACCTTCTGATGTCAGTTTTACTGGAAAGGAGTCTTACCCTGATAAGGTCTTTGAAGAGGAGGTCCCTGTCCTGACGCCGGAAGTCGCCGATCTGCAATCCTTTGAAAGTCCTTGTACCCCTTCTGTCGAGGTCGAGGACAAAGAGGCAGGAATCCTTAAGGGCATATCTTCAGACCTTGCAGAGAATTCGTCAGAAAATCCCAGTCCCTTCGAGGTTGTCGCGCCGCACTCAGAAGGTTCTCCTGAGGTCTTCCCAACCCCTTCGGCCCATGATGATGCAGATGAGGGTGATTCATCCTACCATGCAGCATCCCCGGGTGACCAACCGCCAAGACCATTCCGCCCAAGGAGCGCCGATCATGGTTATCAGGCTGTGCAGCCCGGAAGTAACGACGTGCCAATGCAAGCAGGCGCTGAGAAAGGAAAGGATGAGCAGCGGGTATCCGCCCCGGTGAGACGGAATGACGAGGATCCTACCGGAGGCGAAATTGAGTTTTCTAAGCTTAAGCCTCTTTCAGAAAAGCCCGAGGAATCGAGTCATCTTAAAGACTCTTCAACCTCGATTGTTGCAAACTCAGAAAGCGATACCTCTTTCCATCAAGGGGAGACGACCCCAGAACCTGATTTCGGCGCCCCGGGCGTTCCGAATGCGAAGCAGTCACTTCCTGTCCCCTTGCCGGAGCCAGAGCCGCACGTATTGAGGAACCCTGTGCCGATGGCGAGTCCGTTTGAGCCTCAGGCGATGGACCCTGCGGAGTCTCCATTTTCAGCGGTTCTGCCAGAGTCCTCTCCACGGGAAAAAATTCCTGAAGCTTCTGCAGATTGTTCTAAGAGTATGGAATCAGCGGACGATTTGTCTCAAGTGTCACCAGAGAGGCGAGCGCCCATCGAAGCGCCTCCGGAAGAGGATGAAAATCCTGCAGGAAAATTTACTTCTGCAGAAACAATCCCTGGTGAGTCCGCTAAGGAGTGGTGGCCGGGGGATCCATCAAGCAGCGTTGTGAAGAAGGTTACCGATACCCCATCACCCTTTGTGGCGGTTGGGACTCCTCCTGAGCCGAGCGCCTTTTCCGATAGGACAGAAGGGCTGGCTCAATCACGAACTGCAGATTCAGCAGCTTCAGACAGGGAAGAGGTCGAGAGGATGCTCAAGCTACTTCGGGAGAGGCAGGATAATCACTAAAATGGAGTCTGCGGATTGTCGGAACATCGAGAATTTACTTGCTCCGTGTGGTGCTCTCGGATCATGTTCCCCATCGATTTCACGATCCTGCGTAGCTCAGCGGTAGAGCGGGTGGCTGTTAACCACTAGGTCGTTGGTTCGAATCCAACCGCAGGAGCCACT
>MDTD01167116.1_pt1 | contig 16615 bp, 11 predicted proteins | sample 811221 | NCBI WGS metagenome assembly MDTD01 (sample SAMN05326646, study PRJNA326480) | marine metagenome | isolation source: seawater | place: Pacific Ocean: South West | collected 2011 | reverse complement strand
TTGCTATTTGGTTATTAAAAGTCTCAGCTTTCATAATTTGTGGAGAAGATGTCCAGAATTCATTAATTAGAAAATAACCCAGGTTATTTAAACCAGAAGCCAACTCAGCATTCTGCACTACTTGATCAGTTTTTATGATCCTATGGAGTAATCAAAAAATGCCCTTTAAGATTCTTTACCGAGAATCTTAGTGATCAGTGACTTGGAAAAGTTAGATACTGGATATAAAGCTTTGGATATATGCTAAATCAATTACGAATGAAACACACTTAGAAATAGTCTTGACGGCCTCCTAAAATCACACCTTTAATCGTTGCGTCCACCGAGCAGACCGGACCGCAGCAGGAAATAAAGCAGCGTCAGTATAGCTGTTACAGCAGAAGCCACATAAGTGAGAAATGCCGCATTCAGCACTGCTCCTGCATGTGGGGCTTCCTGTTGGGTGACCAAGTTTTGGGAAACCATGGCTTTCTTGGCACGGGCTGTCGCATCCCATTCGACAGGAAGTGTGACCAGTGCAAAGAGAACACCTACGGACAGCATCCCGATGGCAATCGCCATCATGATTCCACCTGGAGTCGTAATCACATCCACTCCTTCAGGAAGGCGTCTTGGTGTGATGAACATGCCGATCATGAAGATCCAGATCCAGGCGCTGCTACAGAGTTGTGTTGCAGGCACCAGGGTCGTACGCAGCTTAAGCATGGCATAGCCACGTGCATGCTGAATGGCATGTCCCGCTTCGTGGCAGGCTACTCCGATAGCCGACAGAGACTGACTGCTGAAAACCGCATCCGAAAGGCGCAGTGTTCGGTCCCTGGGATCATAATGGTCCGACAGAAATCCATTGACCCGCTCCACCCGCACTCCGCTGATGCCTTCCCGGCGCAGCATCTCGTGAGCGGCCTGCGCACCAGTATAGCCGCGGCTGGTGCCAACGCGACTGTATTTTGAGAAGGTGGACTTGGTCAGAAAAGACGCAATCAGACCCAGCAACAGGCCCGGCGCCAAAAAGACGAAGTACATCGGGTCAAAGTATAAAAAGGCAAGCATAATGAATTTCCTTGTTTAGAGTTAAAGGACTTTCTGACGTTCGGGTTATTTCTGCTGTCGTCAGGTGCCGATACCGTACTATCGATGAAACTATATACCACTCTGCCGATTCTGCATTCGGTATCGCTGGTCCTCACGCAGCAGCATCCCGAACTACTCCATCTGATATTTAGATACTTCAGGTAAGAGCATTCATATATTCCAGAGAAAATTTATCCCATGTCATTATCGCAATTAGGCTTTTCAAGGCATAATTAGCCTTGCGCTTTGCCCGGAGTCCGTTTACACTTCGCAACATGAAGCACCAGTGTCTATGAATTCGGGAGGGATTCACCAGTGCGACAGCCTGCCTTGCGTCATACAACAGATGGACTGCCGCTGACGGACCGGAGAATTCGGCACGGGTTGCGGGTCAATGTCGTGGCGGGTGCTCTTGGTATGATTTTTGTGGCCATGGCATTGGGAGTACCCTTGACCATGATGCTGGAGGAGCTGGGAGCAAGCGGCGTTCAGATCGGTCTGGTTGTAACCGTTCAACAGCTGGCGATGATCATTCAGATTCCGGCTGCCATTTATGCGGAAAATCTGCCCTCACGGAAAACGTATTGGGCACCGTTGGCCTTGTTGCATCGTATAGTCTGGGTTGTTCCAGCGATTTTGCCTTTCCTGCTGCCGACACGACCGGATCTGGTTGTGCCGCTGATCATTTCCATTGTGGCTCTCAGTTCCATGCTGGCCCATGGCTCGGCAGCATCCTGGTATAGCTGGATGGCGGACCTGGTGCCGGCTAACACCAGTGGCCGTTTCTGGGGAGTACGGCAGTCTTTTACCATGGCCGCTTATCTGGGCGGAATGGCTTTGTCGGGATGGCTGTTGGATGCGATTCCGACCCCCAGTGCCGGTGGTTCCTATACCGGGTTCATGATCGTCTTTGTCATCAGTGCCTTGCTGGGAGCGGCAGATATTATCGTGCACCTGCGGGTGCCTGAACCCACTCCTTTTCGCATTATGCATAAGGAGTCTATTCGTGCTCGTCTGGTGGCTCCTCTGCAGGATCGCTCTTTCAGGTTTCTGACCCTGGCGATGGGCGTCTGGTATTTCTCTCTCGCTCTGGTGGGTTCATTCGGCATGGTATACCTCAAGCGCGACTATGGGGTAACCTATACCGAACTGGCGGCACTCGGCATCGCAGCTTCCATTGGTACCATTGTGGCTGGTGTACCTTTGGGTTACCTCATTGATCGGCTGGGTGCCCGGACTCTTGGTTGCATTCTCATGGTCGCCGCCCCGCTTTGTGGTTCCATCTGGTTTTTTGTAACTCCGGCTCCCGCCCGTCTGGCATTTTCCATTCCATTGCTTGGAGACGTGACCGTTGCTCAACCTGTCTTGATCTGCACCCTGATGAATCTGCTTGCTGGTGGACTCTATAGCGGCGTTGGATTATGCCAGTTGAGTCTCTCTTCTGCCCTGGCCCCGCAGAAAGGTAAAACTGTGGCCATGGCCGTGCATTGGTCCAGTGTCGGTCTCATGGCATCCGCCGGTCCGCTGGTCGGTGGGAAAATCATGGATGTGCTCGCAGAGCATCCCATCAATATCACCCTACCGTTTGGAGCGCCATTTGGCTTCTATCATCTGCTGGTGATTATCCACGCACTGTGCTGTTGCTTGTTTGGACTGCCGATGCTGTTGATGGTCAGAACCAAACAACAGGACCTGCCGGTGCGCACTGCGTTATCCCGGTTGTGGGTCGGTAACCCCCTGCGCGCCATCGTCAGCGTTTACAACATTTTGGAATTCAATCGCCCTATGTCTTCTGCCCGTGCCGCCAAAGCCGCACGCAAACTGGGCGAGGGCAAAACTGCAGTTGCCGTCAAAGACCTGATTGGTCGGCTGGAAGATCCTTCCTTTGATGTGCGCGAAGAAGCGGTCCTGGCGCTTGGCCGCATCGGCAGCCCGGAAGCCATTGACGCCTTGATCTGGCAACTGCAGAGCCCCGATTCCGATCTTTCGCCTCAGGTTGCCCGTGCCTTGCGTGAAAGCCCCCATCCTGCCGCGGTTGATGTCTTGATAGACAAGCTTGATCAGGCCGATGCCGAAACTCAGCGCGAATCCGCTCGCACACTCGCTGCCATTGGTGATCCGAAAGCGGCACCACGCCTGCTGGATCTGGTGAAACATTCTGAAGATTCCTCGGTACTTTCAGCATCCAGCAGTGCATTGGCGCAGTTGGGCCAGCTGGCTGCCATTTACGAGATTATTCCGCACATGAAACGCACCCGCAACCCGGTGCTGAAGCGTTCGATGGCAGTGGCAGTGGGGGACTTGCTGGGTGCTCCCGGCGAATTTTATCGCATCATGGCCGGTGAAACACAGGCTCCGGGCTCCCAGATCGAAAAGATGATGAAAGCACTGCGAAAAGCTCTGAAACGTGCTTTCCCGGCCAGACTGGAGCTGCTTGCCTCCATTGGCCGCCTGTCGAATCAGCTCGAAGCTGCCTATGATGAGCAGGATTGGTCACGATGCCAGGATGTACTGCTCCGCATGGCCATGCTGCTTGCAACCGTCATCCACCAGATCGAATGGCAGGACGATACCAGTGCCATGATCGAGGATCTGATCTGGCGGGATGAACAGATTGCCATCGGCCTCTGGTTCCTCGACATCATCTCCGATGACCCGAACTCGACTCCGAGCAGCTATTCTATCGACCTCACTGATATCCTGATTGGAACCTACTATGTCAGCAGCCTGCGCAGCAAACTTCCGAAGACGACCCGGGAGAGCGAGGAACAACAGACCGGGCAGGATGAGAGCGAATGATCAGGTTAAAGTGGCCTGCTCCGCTTCCAGGAAGATGCGGATAATTCCATCAGCACTTTCTGCTTCGAGAAAGCGTTTGCGCCATTCGTTTTTGCGCACCAGTTGAGCAAGCTTTGCCAACACCCGCACATGCCCTGCTTCACTCTTCACGATCAGCAGAAAAAAGAGATGCACCAGCGAGCCATCCGGCGAGCCGAAATCAGCTCCCTCCTTGCAGCGTCCCACCAGAATTGCCGGCCCTGAAAATGGATTCTGCTCTGGATGCCGAATGTGCGGCAACGCAATGCCCTGACCCACGGCAGTGGACATCATCTCTTCCCGGTTAAGCAGCAACTGCAGATATTTCTGCTCATCCTGAATCAGCCCCGACTCCAGCAGCGGAGCAATCATCTGGGCCAGAATATCGACCTTGCTGCCTGGCTCAAGATTCAGATTCATCCATTCTGATTTCACAAAGCGTGACAGCGGCAGGGTTTCCGACTGCTCAACAATACTCGCCAGACTCCCGGATTCTGCAGCCGGCAGCATGCGTTGCATCAGCCATTCATCAATCACATTCTTCATAAACCGCCATTGCCCTCCCACCTTAACGCAGGGGATTTCATGACGGTGAACCATGCGGCTGATGGTTTTCTCCGCAACTTTCAGGTAAGTCGCGACCTGACTCAAAGTAAGAATATCGGGATTATCCATGGTCAAAAGAGGCAAGAGAGTCCTGTGTTGTCCGTTAATGACCATACTATACTCACGGGTTCTGCTGCCGTCCATGTCATCATGGAATATGAATGTGTGTCAATATGTCGCACATTCGGCTGGTGTGGCGATCTGTATTTTTCTTGAGTATGCGTTGTAAGTGCTTGCGAATAAAGGGTTTATGACTTGTCGTATCACCGTGGCAGACTGGTTGCTGTATCTTATTGCTGTGAGGAAAGGCAAAAATGAAAGTGTGACATCAAGGAGGATTTATGGATCTTAATGCATTTACCGAAAAGTCACAGTCCGCTTTACAACAAGCCCACGCTGTCGCAGCAGATAAAGGACATCAGGAAATCGCTCCCCCCCACCTGCTGCTTGCTCTGCTGACTCAGGAAGAAGGCCTGACACCAGCGCTCATCAAACGACTGGATGTATCGCTCAAGGACCTGGTCACCAGTACAGAAAGTATGCTCGAAAAGATTCCCTCTGTAACCGGACCAGGTGCCGGTGGGCAAGTCGGCCTCAACCGGGAATCCGTCCAGGTCCTCAGCGAAGCTCAGAAAATTGCCAGGCAGATGAAAGACGAATACGTCAGCGTCGAACATCTCCTGCTCGGATTACTTGCCAGAAGCCCGTCCATCCAAACTCTTTTCAGAGACAAAGGAATGACGGACAAGCAAATCCTGGAAGCGCTGAAAACCGTGCGCGGTACGCAACGTGTGACCAGCCAGAATCCGGAGGTTACGTTCGAAGCACTGGAAAAGTATGCCCGTGATCTGACCGAATGGGCACGCCAGGATAAACTGGATCCGGTTATTGGCAGGGATGGTGAAATCCGCCGTGTCATTCAGATTTTGTCCCGCAGAACCAAGAATAATCCGGTTTTGATCGGCGAGCCGGGTGTGGGTAAAACTGCGATTATTGAGGGTCTGGCCCGTCGCATTGTGGATGAAGACGTGCCGGAAGGACTGAAAAATCGCAAGCTTGTGTCACTGGATATGGGCGCTTTGATCGCCGGCGCCAAATTCCGGGGTGAATTTGAGGAACGTCTCAAGGCCGTCCTGAAAGAAGTAACCGAAGCTGAAGGCAATATCATCCTTTTTATTGATGAACTGCATACAGTGGTGGGTGCAGGAGCAAGCGAAGGTGCCATGGATGCCGGCAATCTGCTGAAACCCATGCTTGCCCGTGGCGAACTGCACTGCATCGGTGCCACCACGCTGGATGAATATCGCAAGCACATTGAGAAAGACAAGGCACTGGAACGGCGTTTCCAGACCGTTTATGTGCAGGAGCCGTCGGTCGAGGATACCATATCCATCCTGCGCGGGTTGCGGGAGCGTTACGAAGTGCACCATGGGGTCAAGATCCGGGATGCTGCAATTGTCAGTGCCGCCATGCTTTCGAACCGCTACATCAGTGATCGGCTACTCCCGGACAAAGCCATCGATTTGATTGATGAGGCTGCAGCGAAGTTACGCACTGAGATGGATAGTCGCCCCATCGAGATTGACGAACAGGCGCGGCGCAAACTGCAGCTCGAAATCGAGATTGCCGGTCTGAAAAAAGAAAAGGATACCTCGTCCAGAGAAAGGAAGTCGGTACTGGAGAAAGAGCTGGCAGATGTCGATGAGCGACTCACTGCGCTGCAGTCTGAATGGACCGCAGAAAAGGACCGTATTGGCGACCTGCAGGGACTGCGCGAAGCCCTTGAGCTGGCGCGCCGACGCCTCACGCAGGCGGAGCGTGAATATGATCTGAATAAGGTGGCGGAGTTCCAGTATGGAACTATTCCCAACCTGGAAAAACAGATTGCAGAGCAGGAAGAAAAGCTTCGTGCAGATGGCAAAAGCCGCATGCTGAAAGAAGAAGTGGACGAACAGGATATAGCCGAAATCATCAGCCGCTGGACAGGCATTCCGGTCAGCAAGTTGATGCAGGGCGAACGTGACCGGCTCTTACATTTGAGCGAGCATTTGCACAAGAGAGTGGTGTCCCAGGAAGAAGCGGTGGATGCCGTTGCTGATGCCATTCTGCGTTCACGGGCAGGTTTGCAGAATCCGCAGCAGCCAATCGGCAGTTTCATCTTTCTTGGCCCTACCGGAGTAGGAAAGACGGAGCTTGCCCGGACTCTGGCCGAGTTTCTTTTTGATGACGAACGGGCACTGGTCCGCATTGATATGTCTGAATACATGGAGAAGCATAGCGTCTCACGACTGATTGGTGCGCCTCCTGGCTATATCGGCTACGATGAAGGGGGCCAGCTGACCGAAGCCGTACGTCGACGTCCTTATGCTGTTATCCTTTTTGATGAGGTAGAAAAAGCCCATCCTGATGTCTTTAATGTGTTGCTGCAACTGCTGGACGATGGTCGCTTGACCGATTCGCAGGGTCATGTTGTGGACTTCAAGAATACCATCGTCATTATGACCAGTAATATTGGCAGCCATCTCCTGATGGATAAGGACGCAGACTTCGATACCAAGCGGCAGAATGTGATGGGGGAACTGCGGAAATTCTTCCGTCCTGAATTCATCAATCGTGTTGATGAGATTGTGGTCTTTCATCCCCTTGAGCAAAGCGATCTGCGGCATATCGTCGACATTCAGCTGGAAGATCTGCGCAAGCGTCTTGCCGATCTGCGCATCGTACTGGCCCTTGATGATGGTGCCAAAGATGCCCTGGCAGAAGAAGGCTATGACCCGGTTTATGGTGCCCGGCCACTCAAACGTACACTGCGTCGGCGACTGGAATCTCCTCTTTCACGCAAGCTGATTGCAGGAGAGATCAAGGAAACTGATAGCGTGCAGGTGGGTTTTAAGGAAGGTGACTTCACCTTTACCGTTGAATGACCTCAAAAAGAAAGCAAGCTGCTGTCGGTGCTCGAGTTCGACAGCGGCTTGCTTCGGGGGGCAGATCGCGGAGAATTGCATGAATATGTTGCATCCAAAATGCATATCCCCACACCGGCTGACCGTTAGCTTTGCATGAAGGTGGTATGAAGCTTGAATGATGGGTCTTCCAAGGAAGTAATACTGTTGGCATTTAAGATTGCGATGGACATTTGGGGCAAGGCAGGATAATCTTTTCGCCAGACATGAATGGTATCGGATTGCTTGATCTGAGCACAATATGAAGCATAATACGCGGTGCCTTCATGTTTGTATGAACAATGGCTCTTCCCCTTTCATGACAGGTTAAGCCGGAGACCCCCGCAGTTGACAGATGAGAAAGCCATAGCGGCCCCGAAACCCAATCTCTTGGAATCGTCCAGCGGCTGGACCATGGATGCCGTAGCAGGCGTTGTCACGGGTCTATGCGTAGTCATCCTGTCGGTTTCCTTCGCCGCCTTGATTTTCGGAGGGACACTGAAGGAATATCTGCCTGCTGGTATCATGATCGCATTGGTAACGGCGGCGGTATCGCTGATCGTAATTGCCTGCTTCAGCTCATTTCGGGGCATCATCGGTATTCCACAGGATCGTACGGCTCCCATTATTGCCCTGATGGCAAGTTCTATTGCCGTAATCATGGCGGAACGACCAACGAAAGAAATTTTTGCGACGGTCCTGGTGGCAATGGCCATTACGGCTGCACTTTGTGGCCTTGCCCTGATGCTGGTCGGAGCTTTTAAGGTTGGCAGAATTGTGCGATTTGTGCCTTATCCGGTGATCGGCGGCTTTCTCGCGGGTACAGGCTGGTTGCTGGCGACAGGTGCGATAGGTGTGATGACAGGTACCAATTGGGAAGAACAGCCCCTGGCTTCATACTTTACCTTTGATATGATGGTCTGCTGGATTCCCGGCCTGATCATGGCGCTTATCATGTTGGTCACCAGCAGGCTGGTGCGTTCGGGTCTGGTAATGCCGCTGGTTCTGGTCGCATCACTGGGAGCCTTCTATCTTTTTATCGGGGTTCGTGGAATCAGCATCGCAGAAGCGCGTGAGGATCTGGGCCTGCTGATTACCATGATTCCGACCAAGGCCAATGGTGATGGACTTGGTTATTGGGTAGCAAGCAAGGCTGATTACGGTGTTATCCTTCGTCAAGCCGGAAAAATCGCCTCCATCCTTTTTCTCAGCATCATGTCGATTCTGCTGAACAGCAGTGCACTGGAAATGGATACCCGACAAGACGTTGATGCAGACCGCGAGCTGAAAAGTGCAGGCATCGCGAATCTGTTGATTTCAGCATTCGGGGGACTGACCTGCTTCCAATCGCTCAGCCTGACCACCCTTGGACACCGGATAGGTGGACGCAGCCGGGTCATGGGGGTTACCGCTGGGCTGCTTTGTCTGGCAGCCTTATTCGTGGGTACAGACCTGATCTCTTATCTGCCTCGTCCGGTTTTGGGTGGATTACTGATGTTCCTCGGCCTTATTTTCCTGTCCGAGTGGGTGTATGACGGTATAAAGCGCATGCCGCGTCTGGATTACCTGTTGGTACTGGTCATCCTGGTGGTCGTAGCCTGCTTCGGCTATTTGCCGGGGGTGTGTGCCGGTATCATGCTGGCAGCTCTTATGTTTGTGGTCCGTTACAGCCGTCTGACGACGATCCGTTCTCATTTTACCGGGCGTGATGTCCAGAGCAATGTCGACCGGGCTCCCGGCCTGCAAACCCTGATTCGGCGCCAGGGCAGCCGCACCCACATTTTGCGATTACAGGGATTTATCTTTTTCGGCACTGCAACCGTTATTTACGAGAAAGCCTCGCATATCGTCGAAACCGAAGAAGAGCCCCCGAAATATCTGGTCCTTGATTTCTATCATGTCGACGGGCTCGATTATTCCGCTATCAACATCTTTAAGCGGCTCAGCCAGCTGCTTAAAGACAAGTCTGTTCGCTTGATCTTCAGCAATTGCAGTCCGGTCATTCTGCGGCAGCTTGCCGAAGTGCTGGAAAGCAATGATGCACTCAGCTTCCCTGATCTGGATCGAAGCATGGAATGGTGCGAAAAGAGCTTCCTTAACAGTTGCCCGGAGACCATGGAGATCATTCGCAATTCACTGCGTCTGATGCTCAAATCCATTTTCAGTTCCGAAGAGGATGTTGAGACTTTCATCACCTATCTGGAGCCGCATACCGCCCAGAAAGGTGATTATCTGATTCGCCAGGGCGATGAAGGTGACGACCTCTACTTTGTGGAGAAAGGCCAGGTCAGCGTGTTTCTGGAAATCGACGGCAAGCCCTCCGTAAGGCTGCGTACCATGCTGGAAGGTTGTATCGTGGGGGAAGTGGGACTTTATTGCGGCAGTAAACGTAACGCTTCGGTCATTTCGGATACAGATACAACTTACTACCGCTTTACGAAAGAGGGCCTCCAGGCGCTGGAGAAAGGCCATCCTGAGCTGGCAGCAACGTTCAGCCGTGAGATGGCTGCATTGCTCGCCCATCGATTGACTGCAGCCAATAATGCTTTGACCACACTGGCAAAATAGCCTGAAACCGCCATGTCATTTTGACTGTTCCGGCTATTGGATTGATGTGATTGTCACGATCTTCCGCAGGCCGTTTTCTCGATTTTTCTTATAAACTCCAGTACCGGTAATAATAATGGTCTGGTTGACATAATCGGCCATATTGATGGCTTGTTCACCCATGTTGTAAGTCTTTTTCAGTGGAACTTTCTTTCCTGTCGTATCGGCAATCAGATAATACCTGGTATAGCTTTTGCCGTCTTTCTGTTTGATCTCCATGCTGGTGACTTCACCTGAAACGGTAATCTCTACAATTGCAGGTTCTGCTTTTTGGGATGTTTCCGAGCCAGATGCAAGACCAGAGGTAGCGGTACCAGACTTGTCGCTCTTGCCGTCATTTGGTTTTTCTGCATAAGCAATGCCAATGGATAAAAGCGAGATAATAGCAAAACTCAATAGGCGCATAAACATAACCAGATTCCTCGATTGGGTGCCTGTTGTTGAAGGCGAGAGAAAGCGATAGCTGGAAGTTGAAGCTAAGGCAAATTGCATGCGATTCAAGGATGCTTCAGTTATTCAATCTTCCTGACAGCGCAGATTGCCAGGCTTTTTTAAGGAACCGGGCTTGCAGGACTGGGTCTTTTTCCACACATTGGGTGGAGTTCGGAAACTGTAATTTTATACTCAGGAGTATTCTTCATGATTCAATCTCGCCTATCTCTTTTCACCTGCCTGCTTGCCTGCTGTGCGGCATTAATGATTTCTGGGTGCAGCAAAAAAGATGGATCTGCTGCATCCAACGAACAACGCTTTTTCAACGTGGGCACAGGTTCACAAACTGGTGTTTATTATCCCACCGGGCAGTCCATCGCAAAGTTGGTGAATGACAAACAGGCGGAATATGGCGTAAACCTGTCCGTTGAATCCACGGGCGGTTCTGTTTTTAATACGAACTCACTGCTCAGCGGAGATATGGATTTCGGAATTGTTCAGTCTGATATTCAATATCAGGCTGTTAAGGGTGAAGGCTCCTGGAAGGACAAGGGACCTCAGGAAAAGCTGAGGGCCGTTTTCTCGATACATCCTGAACTTGTCACGCTGGTCACGACTGAAGAATCCGGCATCAAGACCCTGGCCGATCTGAAAGGGAAACGTGTCAATCTGGACAGCCCCGGCTCTGGAACTCGCCCGAATGCGATTGCGATTCTGAAAGCTGTAGGAATCGACTACGAAAAAGATATCCAGGCCGAGTCGCTGAGTGCCAAGGAAGCGCCCAGTCTGCTCCAGGATGATCGCATTGATGCCTTCTTCTTCACCGTTGCCCATCCCAGTGGTGTGCTCAAGGAAGCAGCAGCAGGCGGGCGTCAGATTCGCTTTGTGCCGATTGATGACCCAGCTCTTGATGGCCTTATCAAGTCCTCTCCCTACTTGGCCAGGTCTCATATCCCGATTCAGTTTTATGAACAGGCTGCCAATAAGGAAGATGTATCAACCATTGGTGTAAAAGCCACCTTGCTGACCACGTCAGATACGCCAGATGAGGTCGCCTATGCGATCACCAAAGAGGTATTTACGAACCTTGAGAGCTTCAAGAAGCTGCACGAGGCATATTCTGTGCTGACCCCGGAATCCATGCTGGACGCACTATCCGCTCCCATCCATCCTGGTGCCAAAAAGTACTTTGATGAAGCCGGCCTTTCGCAACCGTAGGAGCTGGTGCCCAATGAGCAGGTGCCGTTTATGAGCACGCCAACGCAGGGTGCCGGTGTGTCGTCGGAGTGTGTTGCTCCTGTAAAATGGCACTTTCTCCTTCTGGCAGCGCTGGTTGTGGTGGTATTCGGACGCGCCGTTACCTATCCATACAACAACTGGGACGAAACGGTATTTATCGCTCAGAATCCATTGGTCGCTCCCGGTAATTGGCACGGCTTACACCAGCTTTGGAAGCCGGGAGCAGTTGATCAGGAGGTTCTGTATGTGCCTGTTACCTACGCGTCATTCTGGGTCGATATGGCCCTTGGTGGTGGACGAGCCTGGTTGTTGCATATCACCAATCTGGTACTGCATCTGCTGAATATCTGGCTTTTGCTGCGCTTTTGCTCAAGAACAGGATTGAATCGGACCATTGGATTTGTCGCGGGGCTGATCTTTGCGATCCACCCGATTCAAACAGAAACGGTAGTCTGGCTGATGGGTCGAAAAGACCTGCTTTCAGGGACCTTTGCGCTTCTCTTTGCTCACGTCGCCTGGGTCTGGCTCAAGACCCGTAAACCATGGTTAGTGGTGGCGCTAACATTATTTCTGACTCTGGGCCTGCTGGCCAAACCGTCTCTCGTGCTGCTCCCGGTAGTGCTGCTGGCTGCCCGCATCTGGGTTGGTACTGATCGTGAAACACGCACGAGAGATTTCCTGTTCCTGATTCCCATGTTCGCAATCGCCGGAATCATTCTTTACTATTCAACGCGTCCAGATCCGCGTTTCCCCTCCGTCATTACCTCAGCAGGGGATGGGTTCTGGCAACTCTGCTATCTGGTAAAAGACTGGACTGGCCGCATGCTTCTGCTCCAGTCAACGGTGCCTTTCTATGGCCGCCCCGGTCCTCCAGACATCCTGAATATGTTGTTGGTAGCAACCGCCATCGCGTTCTGGTTCATCATGCTCTTTATGATGTGGAAACGTCGATTTTATGTCGGCCTTTTCATTTTGTTTGCTTTTGTACTATTGGCGGCTCCAGCGGCTGGAGTTGTTTTGGGAACACGTACCTTCCTGACCGGTGATCGATACCTCTATGTGCCTGGAATAGCTTTAGTTCTGTTACTGGGTATGGCCTGGGAACAACTCAAAACTCATTTTCCCGTTACACAAAAAGCACAGGCAGGAATCACACTTGTAACCATAGCTGCAATGGTCGGACTGAGTGCACGAGCTAGCCTTCACTGGCAGAACAGCGAAGCTATCTGGGCGCGCACACTTGCGGTTTATCCAGATACAGCTGTGGCTCATAACAATATGGGGATTATCAAGGTCAACGCCAGACAGCCTGCCGAAGCGATCAAACATTATCAGCAGGCAGCCAGACTCATTCCCACAGATTGGCGTGCGCCGGCCAACATGGCAAATGCTTACATGAACCTTGGGAAGATGGATCTGGCTGAAGCTGCATTCAAAGAATCACTGAAGCGAAATCCAGAATATTTCAATGCCTGGTATGATCTGGGTATTCTCTATTTTCAAAGTGGGCGCTTTGATGATGCAGAAGAGGCATTCGGTAAAGCAATCAGCGTAGCCCCGAGCAATGTTTCTGTCTGGACCTATATGGGCCTCGTACAGCTGCAGAAGAAAAGTTTTGAGCGAGCCATCGGTTGCTTTGCGAAAGCCAGAGATCTCCAACCAGGAAATCCTGAACACTACAATAACCATGCCGCTGCTCTGGTAAAAGCGGATCGTCTTGAGGAAGGAAGAGCTGCCTATGAGCACGTTCTTCAACGCTTCCCGGGCAATGTTCAAGCTCAGGCCGCACTCAAACGAATACGGCAGGAAAAATCACTGCCCAGGTAAATTCAGAGTTGTTTGCGGTAGTCCAGGTACCATTCCGCAAACCTGGGAATGCCTTGCTGTATGCCCGTTGTCGGTTCAAAGCCAAGCATCTGTCGCGCTTTTTCAACTGCAGCGAAAGATGCAGGCACATCGCCTGGCTGCATCGGGAGCATTTCCATTTTGGGCTCCACCTGCAGGGCTTCGCTCAGAATGGTAATGACGTCCATCAGTTTTTCGCAACGATGATTACCAAGATTGAAAACTTCATATGCAGGCAAATCTTCAGCAAAAAGAGCTCCACAGATTCCGTTGACGATATCGTCAATATAGGTAAAATCCCGCTTCATGTTACCATGGTTAAAGACCTTGAAGGGCCGACCATCCAACATCGCATCTGCAAAGAGCCACATGGCCATATCGGGCCGTCCCCAAGGGCCATATACCGTAAAAAACCGCAGTCCGATGGTCTGCATGCTGTAAAGGTGGCTGTATGCATGGGCCATCAACTCATTGGATTTCTTGCTTGCCGCATACAAACTGATGGGGGTGTCTACCCGTTGTGACTCATCAAAGGGCATTTCTGTATTGCCACCGTATACACTGGAGCTTGATGCATAAACCAATTTTGGCTTGCCTTGATGACGGCAGCATTCCAGAATGTTGACAAACCCTACCAGATTAGAGGTGACATAGCTGTGGGGATGAGTCAGGGAATGCCTGACTCCGGCCTGCGCAGCCAGATTACATACATGGGTGAAGGAACCGGAACGGAATGTTTCGTCTACAAACTGCAGATCTGCCAGGTCCCCCTGTGCAAGGGTGAAACCTGAAAACTCACGCAGTATGGCTACACGATTGTGCTTCAATATCACATCGTAGTAATCGCTGAAATTATCCAGCCCAACGACCTTATGCCCCATTTCCAACAGGCGTTTTGACAGGTGGAAACCGATAAAGCCAGCAGCACCTGTAACCAATATTCGTGCCATGATCGAACCTTTGTATCTGAGCTGGAAGAGAGCTAACACTATACCACCGAACCGTGGACCTCAAAAGTCGGAAAGAGAAGTTTCAGGGCTCTACTAAAGTCAGTTTGGAAAAAACAGCGCGATGTTGAGATTGTCGCTCTGGTTCTGATTCAGCATGATGGACAAGCCAGTGCTCAGACACCCAGACATAATCCAACCTCAACCATGGCTGGTACAAGGCAAATAAATGGGTGCTTTTTCCTGGGACGGTATGTCCATAGCCCCTGCCTGCGGCGGCGAAGGTATCCGTTATCTCAGCTGAAACTTGTTCATACTGCTTGCCGAAATCTGTCATATTGAAGTCTCCAGCAATAATAACCGGCACCGACTCCTGGCTGATGCGATTCATCAGGTGATTCAGCAGTCGCTCTCGTGCAGCAAGATCTTTCATCCCTTCGGCCCGAATATCTGGATCAAAAATGCCAGTACGAAACCAATTCTTCAGCAGAGCTACCGGTCCACCCCCGGATAACTCATGAAAAATGCTTTGACGGGTCGGCATATGCACAGAATAAACCACTATGGGAGTGTCTGGAAGCGCTATTTTGCATCGCAACGCTATTTCATAGCCTTCCGATGTTACCAGATCCACTTCATCTGGGCTCCACTTTGCCAGCACTGCATATTCACCATCACGTACCAGAAAATGATCAGGGAAAGTTGAGGCCAGTTCAATTTTTCCGACCCCGCACTCCTGCAGCAGTAAAATATCAGGTTGGCATCGCAACGCATAAGCATCTGGAGAGGTATTCAGATCGGCACCGACATTCAGCGTCAAGACTGAAATAGGTTCTTCGCTTTTTGTTGATTCTCTACTGCTCCCAATGCTGGGACTGATATAGATCAGGCTTACCCACAGGATGCAGCACGGGACGGCCAGCAGCCATTTCTTCGCCCAGATGGCTGCCAGAGGAATCAAAAGTACCAGAGGCAGCAACCACCCCCCTGGTGGAAGATAGCCAAGAACAGTGGCCCAGATCGATTGATCCATTCTGGCCTTGATCCAGAGAGTCAGTATGATGAGGATCAACAGGTATGCAATAAATGAAGTGACAGTTAAGCGCCTTGCCCAGAGCCGTACGGACGATTCACTGTCGTCATTGACAAGATCATCTTTGGTTGCCAGTAAGCGGCCAAACCAGTAAAGCAGTCTGTCCATGAGAGGGGAGATCTAAAATTGGTTAGCAGGCGGAAAATGGTAGGTCAGGGCAGTTTAGTCCAGCCTGGTGGGACTTGCAACCCCACTTTCTGTAAGTAGCGGTTCATCCAGGCTTTCAGTGCTTGCCAGGTCTCTTCTGAGTGTGGCGGCGGTTGGGCTGCAGAGTCCAACCCATAGGTGACCATCTCTTCCAGTTGTCTTTGCTTGTCCGGTCTGGCTGAGAGGTCTGGAGAGACTCCATGCTCTTCCAGTGCAACGAAGCAGACACTGAGGACAATTGCTCGCGCATCCGTATCGGGTTGGCTCAGACGGTCAAAAGCAAGGGAAATGGCGTCAAACAGTTTCATGGCTTCATGATCCACGACCGAATTTGCCAGAGCGAATCGTGAAAGCCAGAGTGCCGCTGCATAGGCATTTGCAGAACGGGCAATACTGTCGAATGGCCGTACGAGCTCAATTTCTTTTGCCGGGTGAAGTTCGCCTTTACCTTCACGGTAATTCACCTCAACCAGACGAAAAAGATCAGCGGCAGGAAATTTCTTTTTTCCTGCTTTTCGACCCCCCCGCAAAAGAAAGTGCTGCTGACCCGATTCTCGCGTCAGCAGCACTAAAATGAGGCTGGTCTCCGAATATGGAGTTGTCCGAAGGACCAGCCCTTCAATCAGTTTGTCGTCCTTAGACGTTGATGTCACTTACCCAATCCGAAAAGGAGCTGCTGGATAGCAGGACTGAACTTGACGATCAGCGGGGTAAAGATCACGCAGACCATGGACATCAGCTTGAGCAGGATGTTCAGGGACGGACCAGAAGTGTCTTTGAACGGATCGCCGACGGTATCGCCAACCACACAGGCTTTGTGAAGGTCAGAACCTTTGCCAGTCAGAGGATTTTTCTTATCCTTGTCT
>MDTD01067828.1_pt1 | contig 16617 bp, 19 predicted proteins | sample 811221 | NCBI WGS metagenome assembly MDTD01 (sample SAMN05326646, study PRJNA326480) | marine metagenome | isolation source: seawater | place: Pacific Ocean: South West | collected 2011 | reverse complement strand
TTTCAGCAAGAGATGATGGCTTTGTATAGAAAAGAAAAAATAAATCCAGCATCGGGATGTTTACCAGTTTTAATCCAAATTCCTTTCTTTTTTGCAATTTATAAAATGCTTTTTATATCTTTGGAAATGAGACACCAGCCTTTTTTTGGTTGGATAAAAGATTTATCAGCGCAAGATCCAACGACTTTATTTAACTTATTTGGTTTAATTCCATGGGACCCTCCTGGGTTCATGATTATAGGTATATGGCCAATATTAATGGGAGCATCAATGTGGGTTCAACAAAAATTAAACCCGGCGCCTGCTGATCCTATTCAGGCTAAAATATTTGCTTTCTTTCCTTTATTCTTAACAATTATACTTGCGTCTTTTCCATCAGGTTTAGTTGTTTATTGGACAATAAACAATATTTTAACAATTGCACAACAATACGTAATTGTAAAAAAAACCACAGTGAAAACAAATTAAATGTCAAAAAATTTTTCTCTGGAAGAGATAAAAAAATTTTGGCCCGAAAAAGCTCCTGATATTAATATCGTAAAGAAATATATTTCAAAATATGAGAGGGAGAAAATTGTAATTAAGTATGGAGGAAATGTTCTAATAGATAGAAATGTTTTTAACAATTTTATATCAGATATTAACGTACTTAATAAGCTAGGTCTTTCAATAATCGTTGTTCATGGTGGTGGTCCAAGAATAAAAAGAGAATTAGAAAAGAAAAAGATTATCTCCAAATTTATAAATGGTTTAAGAGTCACGGATAAAAATATTATAGATACTGTTGAGGAAGTATTAATTGATTTTAATAAAGATATAGTAAATTCCCTAGAAAAGTTAGGGACAAAGGCGTCTTCGTTCCATACGCAAAAAAATAATGTGATAGAAGTAGAACCAGAGAGAGAAGAACTTGGTTTTGTTGGAATTCCAAAAAAAATTAAAGAAAACTTAATTCAGAAAGCTCTCGATAATAATAGTATCCCGATAATTGCACCTCTTGGATTAGGGAACAATAATCAAACTTTTAATATCAATGGTGATACAGCTGCAAGTGCAATCGCAAAAAAAATGAAATCTAGGAGACTAATATTAATGACAAATGTGGAGGGAGTTTATGATGACCAAAAAAAATTAATATCTGAAATAAAACCTTTTGATCTTGAAAATCTAATTAAATGGAAAGTAGTTCAAGGCGGTATGATTCCTAAAATAGAAAACTGTGTGGATGCAGTGCAAAATGGGGTGAAAGGTGTAGTAATCCTTGATGGGAGAAAACCTCACTCAATTTTACATGAAATTTTTTCAGATAAAGGGTCTGGAACATTAATAAGAGAATGAAGAACTTAAAAAAAATAAAATTCTGGTTATTTGACTTAGATAATACACTTTATGACGGAGCTACTAAAGTTTTTGATCAAGTAGATAAAAAAATGTCAAAATTTATTTCCGAAAAACTTAATGTTAGCATTGAAGAGGCTAGAAAAATTCAAAAAAACTATTTTCAAGAATATAATACAACTTTAAATGGGATGATAAAAAATCATAAAATCGATGCTGATGAATTTTTAGAGTTTGTTCATGACGTTGATCTTACCTTCTTAAACAAAAATAAAGCTTTGGAGGATGAAATTAAAAAATTGGATGGAAAAAAAATAATTTTTACGAATGGCTCAAGAGATCACGCTATAAATGTTACAAAAAGAATTGGGATTGAGAAGCTATTTGATGGAATTTTTGACATAAGAGATTGTGAATTTATTCCAAAGCCCTCTAAAGAACCCTACAAAAAATTAATAGAAAATTACAAAATTGAGCCACAATATTGTATATTCTTTGAAGATATTGCAAGAAATTTGAAACCAGCATACGAATTGGGAATGAAAACAGTTTGGATTAAAAATGATGAACCTTGGGCAGCGAAATATTCTGACTCAGAGTTTATCAATTATAAGACGGATAATTTAACAAAGTTTTTAAAGGAGATTAATGAGTTATAATAAGTTAGAAAAAATAATAAATGATAGCTTTGAAAAAAAAGATAATGTAGGGCCAAAATCAGATAAAAAACTAGTTAAAGCTATTAATGAAACTATTAACTTAGTTGATAGTGGAAAAATTAGAGTAGCCAATAAAAAAAATGGTAACTGGGAAGTAAATCAATGGATTAAAAAAGCTATCCTGCTTAGTTTTAGGATCAATAAAATGCAAATGATGAAAGGCCCTTATACTACCTGGTATGATAAAGTTCCAGGTAAGACGGTTAAATGGAATGAACAAAATTGGAAAAAAGCTGGCTATAGACATGTTCCTAACGGTGTAGTTAGAAAGGGTGCTTTCATTGCAAAAAATGTTGTGTTGATGCCGAGTTTTGTAAATCTTGGAGCATATGTTGATGAAGGTACGATGATAGACACTTGGGCTTCCGTTGGGTCTTGTGCGCAAATTGGAAAAAACTGTCATATCTCTGGAGGAGCGGGTATTGGTGGTGTTTTAGAGCCTTTGCAAGCTGGTCCAGTTATTATTGAAGATAACTGCTTTGTTGGAGCTAGATCTGAAATAGCAGAGGGAGTTTTAGTGAAAGAAGGAGCTGTAATTTCAATGGGAGTTTATATTGGCGCATCAACAAAAATAATTGACAGGAGTACTGGAGAAATAACTTATGGGAAAGTTCCTGCTTATTCCGTAGTAGTACCCGGAAGTTTACCAAATAAGTCGAATCCAAGTGGGCCTTCGTTGTATTGCGCGGTTATAGTAAAAAAAGTTGATGAAAAAACCAGAAGCAAAACCTCTATCAACGATTTACTCAGAGATTAATGATTAAAATTAACGAGTTACAATTATCTAAAGAATTAATTAGATTTCCTAGTGTTACACCTAAAGATGCTGGTGCAATCAAGTTTTTAAGCAACAAATTAAAAAAATTAGGTTTTAATTGTAAAATTTTAGAGTTTAAGGGAAAAGGTAGTAAACCGATAAAAAATCTTTATGCAAGAATTGGTAAAAAAGGTCCTAACTTATGCTTCGCTGGACACACAGATGTTGTCCCTCCTGGAAATTTAAATGATTGGTCTGTAAACCCTTTTAAACCAATAGTAAAAAAAAATTATCTAATCGGCAGAGGTGCTAATGACATGAAAAGTTCTATTGCTTGTTTTGTAGCTGCAGTTAGTAAATTTTTAAATTATAGGTCTACATTTAATGGGTCAATAAGTTTATTAATTACTGGTGACGAAGAAGGTTATGCAATAAATGGTACCAAAAAAGTAGTAGATTACCTTAAAAAGAAAAAAGAAAAAATAGATTTTTGTATTGTCGGTGAGCCAACAAATCCAAAAAAATTAGGCGAAATGATTAAGATTGGAAGAAGAGGAAGCTTATCTGGAAATATAGAGATTTTTGGCACTCAAGGACATATTGCTTATCCTCATTTATCAAATAACCCTATTAATACTCTAGTTTCCATTTGCAAAAAGCTAAAAGAGAAAAAATTGGATAATGGCAATAAAGAATTTCAACCGTCAAATTTAGAATTTACTTCAATCAATGTCGATAATAAAGCTCATAATGTGATACCAGCAAGAGCAAGAGCACGATTTAATATTAGGTTTAATAATATTCATAATGCTAGCTCTCTAAAAAAAAAAATTAATATTATGGTTGGAAACTTAAGTAAAAAGAATAAATGCAATTTTAGAATTAATTATTTGGTAAATGGAGAAGCTTTCTTGACAAAGCCTAATAGGACTATTTTAATGGCAAAGAAAATTATAAAAAAAATAACAAAAATTGACTCAAAATTTTCTACCACTGGAGGAACCTCGGATGCAAGATTTATTAAAAAAATCGCACCTTGTATGGAGTTTGGCTTAGTCAATAAAACAATGCATAGAGTTGATGAGTGTGTTTCGCTAACTGACCTAAAAAAACTTACACAAATTTATAATAATATTTTGATAGAGTATTTTAAGTGAAAATTTATAAAATCAAAAAATCTAAAATAGACAACAATGGTCTATATGCAAACCGTAATATAAAAAAAGGCACCAAAATTATCCAATATAAAGGAAAACTAATTTCCACAAAAAAAAGTGAGGTCAATCCTAAATTTGATAATGAAAAAGCCATCTATCTTTTTAACATTAATAAACAATATGACTTAGATGGTGACTTTAAGTTCAATATTGCAAGATTGATAAATCATTCTTGTGAACCTAATTGTGAAGTTCTCGGTAAAGGTATGAAAATTTGGGTTTTTGCTATTAAAGATATCAAAAAAAATGAGGAGTTATCCTATGATTATGGTTTTAGTTTTGATGAAAATTATAAAGATTTCCCCTGTAGATGCGGATCAGAAAAATGCGTAGGTTACATTGTCAGAGAAGGCTCCAGATGGCGTATAAAAAAGAAAAAATAAACATAGTTTTTATTAAAAATCATGAAACTTATTTAAAAAGATTGTAAAACTTTAGAATGCCAAATTATAAAAAAAATAAAAGTATAAAAACAGTTATATTATGTGGAGGATTAGGGACTAGAATTTTTGAAGAAACTAAAAACAAACCTAAACCAATGATAAAAATTGGTGATAAACCAATTTTATTGCACATAATAGATAAATTTAGAAAACATGGTTTTCATGATTTTATTCTAGCAACTGGATACAAAAGTAAAGTAATTGAAAATTATTTTAAGAAATTTCGATTAAAAAATTCAAATATTATTATAGTTAACACCGGAAAGAAAACTATGACTGGTGGAAGATTATTAAGATTAAAAAAATATTTTGAAAAAAACGAAAATTTTATGGTTACGTATGGTGATGGTTTAACTAATCAAAACATAAATAAGTTGCTTAAATATCATTTGAAACATCGTAAAATTGGCACTATTACTGCTGTTAGACCTCCTGCAAGATATGGAGAATTACTGCTTAAAGGAAATAAAGTAAAACTATTTACAGAAAAACCTGTAGTTACTCAAAGCTGGATAAATGGTGGTTTCTTTGTTTTTAACAGCAAAATATTTAAATTTATTAAAAACGACAACGAAATTTTAGAGAGAAAACCTTTAGAAAATTTATCTAAGAAAGGTGAACTTAACGCATTCAAACATAAAGGGTTTTGGCAATGTATGGATACAATCAGAGATAAAAAATATTTAGATTCTCTATTAAGAAATAAAAAAGCACCGTGGAAAATTTAGGAAGTTTTTATAAAAATAAAAAAGTTTTAGTAACTGGCGCCACAGGATTTAAAGGTTCGTGGCTTTGTAGCTGGTTATTAGAGTTGGGATCCAAAGTATATGGTACAGGTTATAGCCCTAATAAAAATAAAAAACTGTTTTATAGTCTTAATCTTCAAAAAAAAATTAATTTAAGTTTATTTGATATTAGAAAATTTGATAAGATTAATAATTTGGTAAAAAAAGTAAAACCTCAAATCATATTTCATTTAGCTGCCCAACCCTTAGTTTACGACTCTTTTCTCAAACCTAAATATACGTTTGAGGTAAATTTATTAGGTACCTTAAATATATTGGAAGCATCTAAAAATTGTAAGAATGTAAAATCTATTATTTGTGTGACAACAGACAAAGTTTATGATCACACTAACAACAATAAAAAATTCAAGGAAACCGATAGATTGGGTGGTGCTGATCCTTATAGCTTGTCAAAAGCTTCGTCAGAATTTATAATAAAATCTTATCGAGAAATTTTCAAAAAAAATAGCAAGAATTGTTTTATTTCCAGCGTAAGAGCTGGGAACGTTATAGGTGGCGGTGATTGGTCAGACAATAGGCTAGTTCCAGATTGTATAAAGTTTATTAAATTACAAAAACAAATCGTAATACGTAATCCAGAATATGTGAGACCTTGGCAACATGTACTTGACCCACTTAAAGGTTACTTAGTTCTTGCAAAAAAACAAGTTATTCAATCAAAAAAATTTTCTGGGGAATGGAATTTTGGACCTAATGATAAAAAATCAATAACAGTTTTAAACATTGCTAAATTAATTATTAGTTTTTGGGGAAAAGGAAAAATTAAAATAAACAAAAAATTACGCTTTAAGGAGAACAAGAAACTAGTTCTTAATATTGAAAAAGCAAGAAAGGATTTAAAATGGAATAGTTGTCTAAATACCAAAGAGGGAGTAAAAAAAACGATTGAGTGGTATTATGACGTTGTTGAAAATAAAAAAGATCCATCTGATGTAACTAAAAAGCAAATTAGGGATTACATGCTTATATCAAAAATAAGATGAGTTTATAAATAAATGAGCAATATTGTAAATATAATTTTACCAAACTATAATAAAGGAAATTATCTGGAAGAGACTGTAGAGTCTGTTATTAAACAAACTTTGACTGATTGGAAGCTGTTTATTATAGATAATTATTCAAATGATAATTCTAAAGAAATAATAAAGAAATATTCTTCAAATAAGAAAATATCAATATTTCTTTTGAGAAGAAACATGGGTGTGTCTTTCTCAAGAAATTTAGGAATTAGATTATCTAATTCAAAATATGTATCTTTTATTGACTCTGATGATTTGTGGAAAAAAAATAAACTTGAAAAACAAATCAATTTTATGGAAGGAAAGAAAATAGACTTTACTTACACAGATTACACACCCTTTTTTGATGTAAATAATAAAAGGTATTTTAAAAAAGAGATTATAGCACCTGAGACTTTTAATTTTCAAAAGTTTATTCATAACACGTCTATATGCACAAGTTCGATGATAGTGTTAAGAGAACTTGTCCATTCTATAAAATTTCCAAAGGTAAAAACCTTAGAAGATTTCCCCTTTAAGTGTAAAATATTGATGAAAAGTTCTGCAACTAAGTTTAACGAAAATAATACTTTATATAGAATTACAAAAAATTCACTTACAAGTAATAAGTTTAAAAATTTATATACCTTATTTTACATTAATAAAAAATTTAATAAGCTAAAGTTCTTAGAAAATTTAAAATCGGTTTTTTCAATTTCGATTCAATCGTTGAAAAAATACGGGTATAAATAATTATTTAATTCAATATTTTACATCATACAAAAATAAACCACATGCTGGCGCAGGTGGAGCACACCGTGATCTTTTTTTGGATTTGAATGCCTCTTTGAATTCTTTTAAGGTCCATTTTTTTAAACCCAGATATATCAAACAACCTACCATTGATCTAACTTGGTTTTGAAGAAAAGATTTTGATTGGAAAAAAATTAGTATTTCATTACCATTTTTTTTTAATCTAACGCTATCCATTTTTTTTGTTGGAGATTTAGAATAGCAAGTGGATGCTCTAAAAGTTGAAAAATCATGCTTTCCAATTAATATTTTTGCCCCTTTCCTGAGCAAAGAAAAATTAATTTTTTTTTTTACGTGCCACGCTTTGTTCTTATTTAATGATAGTGATCCTTCCCTATTAACAACAGCATACATATAAATTCTTTTTTTAGCATTATGACGAGAGTGAAAATTTAAATTTTTTTTTTTTACATCTAATATTGATATCAAGTGTTTTTTTAAAAAATAGTTGGCTGAATTTATAAATTTTTTTTTATTTTCAATAATTTTATCTGTTTTAAAATTTGCATATTGGCCAAAAGCATGAACACCTTTGTCAGTTCGTCCTGCACCATTGACCCTGATTTTTGATTTTAATATTTTTTTTAATGCTTGCTCTAGAGTTTCCTGAATTGATTTTCCATTTTTTTGATACTGCCATCCAACGAATTTAGTCCCCTCATACTCAATTTTTAACAAATAGTTTATAATATCATTTGGCATAAGTACCTTTTTTTACCTTATTTCCTTTAAGATATTCACTAATGTCTAATTTTTTTTTTCCTTCTTTTTGGATTTCTAGAATTCTTATGGCATTCTTTGAGCAAGCTATAGTAAATTTTCCATCAATAATCTCACCAGGTTTACCGGTTGCTTTTACCTCCGCTGCTTTTAAAATTTTTAATCTAATTCCTTGATATTCAATCCAAGTTCCAGGCTTTGGATATAGCGCGTTTATTTTAGCAATTATTTTTTCAGCGGTTTCACTCCAATTGATCTTTGTTTCAGTTTTAATTATTTTGTGTGCATACGACGCCTCTTTATCATTTTGAGGCTCAAAAGATTTTTTTTTGTTTATTATTAATTCTAAAGACTCCAAAATCATTTTAGCTCCTAAATTCGATAATTTTTTACTTAATTCCTCAAAATTTGTTGATTTTAAAATGGGTATTTTGGTTTTCATTAAAACTGGACCAGCATCCAATTTTGAGGTTATTTTCATTATTGATATTCCAGTCTCATTATCAAGATTCATTATGGCTCTTTGAATTGGAGCTGCGCCTCTCCATTTAGGTAAAAGCGAAGCATGTACATTAATAAATTTGATATTGTCAATTCTTAAAATGCTATCAGGTAATAGTTTACCGTATGCTGCAACTATAATTATGTCAGGATTTAAACTTTTTATTAATTCAATTTCTTCATTAGTATCAAGTTTTTCAGGATGTCTTATTTCTAAATTATTTTGAATTGAAAATTCGTGAATTGGATTATGATGAATTTTTTGACCTCTATCCTTTTTTTTTGGTGGCTGAGTATAAACTTTTATAATTTTATGTTGAGAGTTTTTTAAAGATTGCAAAATAGGAACAGCAAATTCAGGGGTTCCCATAAAAATAATTTTAAGAGCCATTAAGTTTAGAGAATAATTTTTCCTTCTTCTTTTTTTTGTTTAACCAATTTTTTAATAATTCTATCTTTTTTAAGCTTAGATAAATAGTCTATAAATAATATTCCATTTAAGTGATCAATCTCATGCTGAACACAAGTGGATAAAAGTCCATTTGCATTTAATTTTTTTTCTTTACCATTATAATCCACATAATTTATTTGACACTCAGCTGGCCTTTGAATTTCAGCAAAGTAACCAGGTATCGATAAACAACCCTCTTCATATGTTGAGGTCGATTTAGAAGTAGAGATTATAGCTGGATTAATTAAAAACAATGGATTTTTTTTTTCATCTCCTTTAGCAATATCTATAACGATTATTTGTTTCAAAACGCCGATTTGAGCAGCAGCTAAACCAATTCCTGGTGCTGCGTACATTGTCTCTAACATGTCATCCATTAATTTTTTTACATAATCGTCTACTTTTATTACTTTGGTACTTTTTTTTCTAAGTATGGGATCTGGCTCTATTATAATTTTTTTCTTCGTCATTATTTATGTAATATATTATAATTAAACCCTTTGAGGTAGGGCTGAAATCAAAACTTTATTTCTTATTACAATAAGATCTGTTTCGTTTAATAAATTAGTTATGAAGTAAATAGTCTCAGGATCTAATTGATAAGGCTCATCCTCACCTATTATCTCAACAATTTTTAATGCAAGAAAAGCGCTTTGCTCTTTTTTTATCAGTTGGTGAAGATTTTTTGGTACTTCATATTTTGAGCTTAATTCTTCTCTATTGAAGCTTTCAGGGATTTTAAAACCATCTTTAAATAAAGCATCTACCAAAGCTAGATCTTTTGCTGAATAAAAATATTTTTTATTTTTACCGATTTTTTTAAAAATCTTATCGATATCCTTTTGGATTTTTTTTTGGTCCTCTTTTTCCAGATAAAATTTTATAATTCTTGATTGATGTAAAATTTTATCATTGTATTTTACCTTGCCTAATATTTTGTCATCTGCTTGCAGTCTGTTTTGAGCTAATTCTTTGTATCTATCTGGAATGTTGTCTATTCCCAATATTTTCAAATCATTAATCATTTTTGACGAGAAAATTTTTTCCAGTTTTGTTTTTTTAAATAAGTCTTCAAGTAAAAATAAATACTCTACTTTTGAGTTTATATCTTCTGACAACAAATATTTTTGATAAATTAAAGATCTTGCTTCTGTATCATCTAAAGTCTGGTATATATTTTTTGCATTTATTAAAGTACTCAAACTAAAAGGAACTTGTTTGTAAATATCAAAAATTACTTTTTCGTCAACTTGTCCTTGATTAGCTGCTAGCTCTAAATCTTTAATTTTTTGCTTATCTGTGACATCATCTAATTTTATCAGATTTGCAGCATTTAAATATTTCCAAATTTCTTTTTTTGTTTTTTTTGTAGGTGTATAATTGAAGTCTTTAATTGTAATGCTTGAAAGATAAAAATTTAATAAACTTTTTTCATTAATTTTACTTGGTGTTTTTTCTGTAATCCCAAGAAGATAATCTATCTTTTCGTCGAAAAATTTATCAGATTTTTTTTGCTCTCTTAATAAATCCAATAAAAGTTGGGCTTGTGAGTTTTTATTATCAAATACTAAACAATAGATTTTAAATTTTTCTAAATAAGAATCTTTGACTGTTTTATCAATAAACTTTATTTTATCACATCCCTTCTTTATATTTGCCTGAGCTATATTTTGATCAACTAAGTATTGAACGAGTTTTTTCTTTCCATCAAATTCTTCGTTTTGCTTTAAAAAGGCTTCTATTAAATCAGACCTTTCGTTATCTATTAACCAATTTATTTTTAATTGAACAAATTTTTCCTTACTCATTCCCTCTGGTGGATAAGAAAATGATAATAGAATGTACTCTAGAATTTCTTTTGAAGTATTGGATAGATTGATCTTTTTTATTCTTTTTAAGCTTGATAATACGTCCTCTGCATTTGTTGTTGACCACATATTCAAATTAAAATTGTAGTTAGCTGGGTCGTACACACCAAATACCTCTTTCGCGTCATCACTACCTAGTACATCTTCTTGAATTTTTATACCTTGATTTTTTACATTTTCGATAACTTTTTTAGACCTAATATTATCGGTATCATTTTGTGAATTAGATTTTTCAATTTTTTTATTTGATGACTTATTATTATTCCAAATATCAATTTTTTCCTCACTCTTTAAAGGTGAAAATGAAAATATTATAATTAATAAGCTAAAAAAATTTCTAAAGCTTTTTAATATCATTGGTAATATCGATATTGAATTTTTTTTCAGGACTAGGAAAATTTATTTTTTCGATCAGAAAAATCCCAATTATGAAAATGATTGCAGCAATTAATAACCTGATCAAAGTTTTAATAAGCGTACTTCCTAAACTCGGTTGTCTGTTGTATTTAAGTTGCATAGTTTTTGAATTAATTTAAACTCAATAAATAAGACATATTTATGAAAAATCAAATTCAAAATCGGATAATATATTGAAAAAAAACCTTGTTTTAACTGGAATGATGGGGGTTGGTAAATCAACTATTGGAAAAAATCTAGCTAGAAAACTGTCTTTCAGTTTCATAGATATTGACAAACTTATTGAGGATCACGAAGGATGTGAAATTTATAAAATTTTCAAGAATAAAAGTGAAAATTATTTTAGAAATTTAGAAAGTAAAATTACATTACAGGAACTTAACAAAAAAAATTTAGTAATTTCATTGGGTGGAGGTGCCTTTTTAAACTACTCGATAAGAAAAGCTGTAAAAAATAAGGCAATTAGTTTTTGGTTAGATGTAACTTCAAGTATCCTTATTAAAAGATTAAAGAACACAAAAAAGAGGCCTCTTTTAGTCGGTAAAAATCTTTCTGAAACAATAAATAAAATTTACTTGGAGCGAAAGAGAACTTATAGTGAAGCAAACTTTAAAATAAAATGTGACGCGTTAAAGCCGGAAATAATTACAGATAAAATAATTAAATTATATAAGAATGCAGAAAATTAAGTATAAAAATCAAAAAAAAAGTTATTCAATTTTGATTGGCAATGGTTCAATTAATAATTTATCAAGAAATGTTAGTCACCTTTGTCCAAAAACGAAGAAAATTGCTTTAATTGTTGACGCAAATGTTCCTAAAAAATTTAAGAAGATTCTTAAAAATAAACTCAAAACCTACGAGACAATTTCTTTTGATTTTAGTCCTAGTGAAAAATCAAAGTCGCTAAATAAAGTAAATTATTTTTTAAATTTACTTTCTTCAAAAAGATTTAATAGATCTGATTTAGTTATTGCAGTTGGAGGAGGTATCACAGGTGATGTAGTTGGTTTTGTTTCAAGTATTTATAAAAGAGGTATTAATTTTATAAATATTCCTACAACTTTACTTGCTCAAGTTGACTCTTCAATTGGTGGCAAAACTGGAGTTAATTCCATTTACGGTAAAAATCTCATAGGGGCTTTTTATCAACCAAAGTTAGTAATAATCGATACAGCTTTTTTATTATCTTTACCAAAAAAGGAGATGATTTGTGGTTATGCAGAAATATTAAAACATTCCATTATTAAAGATAAGAAATTTTTTTCTTGGCTACAAAAAAATACAAAAAATATTTTGTTAAAAAAATCCAAAGAATTGATTTTTGCAATTAAGAAAAGTTGTCAAATAAAATTATTTTTTGTTAATAAAGATGTCTCAGAAAAAAATATACGAATGATATTGAATTATGGGCACACGTTTGCACATGCTATAGAAGTAAAAAATAATTATTCAAAAAGTATTACTCACGGTGAAGCTGTGTTATCCGGTATGATGCTAGAAACAAAACTATCATTAGTCAGAAAAATTTGTTCAAAAAATACTTTACTAGAAATAGAAAAAATCTATGAAGAAAATAACCTTACTTACACTTTTAAAAATTATCTAAATTCAAAAAAACTTTCTGAGCTTTTGCCTTATTTGAAAAACGATAAAAAAAATGATGACGAAAAAATAAATTTTATTTTGTTAAAGAGAATTGGCAAAACTACTAATCCTAATTCAAATAAAATTTCAATAAATAATTTAAAAAAATATTGTAAAGCTATTTCTCAATACTAATTTCTAAAGCATGTATTTTTGTGTTCAAATCATTTTTTAAAATTTTCATCACGGCTTTCTGAGCATTGATTCTAGAAATAGAACTTAGATATAAAGATTTAATTTTAATATGTAAGTGAAACTTTTCTTTTGAAAAAGATTTATGATTAATATGTTTATGCGTATTATCAACAATCTCTAGGCTTTCTAATTTTATATTGTCTTTTATTTTTTTTTCAATTGCATCAAAATAATTTTTCATAGGAAGGATTTTACTATATAGAATTAATTAATGAAAATAATTTGTGATTGGAAAAATTGTAAAGAGGTTGGTAAATATAAAGCTCCAGTAGAGAAGGATAATAGTAGAAAATTTAAATTATTATGTTTGAAGCATATTAAGATATTTAACAAGAGTTGGAATTACTTTGAAAATATGAATGATCAGGAAGTGGAATATTTTATTAAATCTGATTTAACCTGGCATAAATCAACGAAAAAATTCGGCTCCTCTGACAATTTTTTTAATATTCTTTGGAATAATGCTTTAGAGGATAAATTAAATATTTTTAATAGTTCAAATTTTAAAGATTTCAAAAAAACAAAGATTTCTCGTACAGATAAAGATGCCCTTCAAGTATTGGAATTAAAAGAAGATGTAAAATGGGATCAAATACACTCGAGATTTAAAGAGCTTGTAAAAAGATATCATCCTGATAAAAATCAGGGCGATAAAAAATTTGAAGAAAAATTAAAAAAAATTACTTTGGCTTATAGTCAATTAAAAAAAACGTTAGGAAAAAAATGAGTTCAGAACAGCTTTTACAAAAACCAGATATTAAGCTCTCAGTAAAACAAACATTTGGATTTGATAGTGATATGAAAGTTGGCGCATTTTCAAAAAAAAATGAGTATGTCCCAAAAATTGATTCAGATTATAAATTTGATAAAGATACTACTTTAGCTATCTTAGCAGGATTTTCTTTCAATAAAAGAGTGCTCATTCAAGGTTATCATGGTACAGGAAAATCTACACATATTGAGCAAGTTGCTGCAAGATTAAATTGGCCATGCATTAGAGTGAATTTAGATAGCCATATAAGTAGGATTGATTTAATTGGTAAAGACGCAATAGTTTTAAAAGATGGAAAACAAATAACTGAATTTAAAGAAGGAATTTTACCTTGGTCAATACAAAACCCTGTTGCACTAGTTTTTGACGAGTATGATGCTGGTCGTCCAGATGTGATGTTTGTCATTCAAAGAGTTCTTGAAAATGAGGGAAACTTTACTCTTTTAGATAAAAATAAAGTTCTAGAGCAACATGATTTTTTTAGGATATTTGCCACTACCAATACAGTTGGCCTTGGTGATACGACAGGTTTGTATCATGGAACTCAACAAATAAACCAAGGGCAAATGGATAGATGGAATATTGTTTCCACTTTGAATTATCTACCTTTTGAAAAGGAATTAGAAATAATCATGGCAAAAAATAAAATTTTTAATAATAAAGAGGGCAAAGAACTGTTATCAAATATGATTAAAGTTGCCGATCTCACAAGAAAAGGATTTATTAACGGAGATATTTCTACAGTAATGAGTCCAAGAACAGTCCTTCATTGGGCTGAAAATACTAATATATTTAAAGACAAAGGTTATTCTTTTAGAATTACATTTTTAAATAAATGTGATGATCTCGAAAAAAAAATAATTTCTGAATATTATCAGAGATGTTTTGGTGAAGATTTACCAGAGTCCTCGATTAACGTTACTATTTAAAGTGGATACTAAAAAAGAGAAATTAGAAGATTTTAAAACAGCTATCAGTTCAACTGTTAGATCTTTGTCAAATTCACGAAAAGTAGAAATTTCGTTTGGTAAACAGAATTTAAATAATGATCATAACTCAATTATTTTACCAGATCTAGAAAAAGCAGATGATAAGTTAAATTATGGGGAGATTAGAGCCAAGGCTGACTCTAAATCTTTAAGATTCAGGTTTTCTAACAAAAAGACATTTAAAAAATATGAACCAGAGGGGAATATCTCAAAAAAGCTTTATGATATTTCAGAAAAAATTAGATGTGAGAAAATAGGTGCAAATTATTTTAAAGGGGTAAAAAATAATATTGAAAATTTTTACTGCCAAAGGGTTTCAGCATTGGACTTAAAAAAGAGTGAAGATAAAATAATTGAATCCTTTGAAAATTATTTAAGAGTAAAATTTCTAGACTTAAAAAATGAAAGTATAGTAGAAAAAAAACTTAAATCTTACAAAAAAGATTTAAATGAACAATTTAAAAGTAAGATTAATGAACTTAGAGATTTAACAATAAACCAAGAGAGATTTAACTCCCTAATTTCAAAACTTATTACTGACCTAAGTTTGGATGAAAAAATTGATGAAGAGGAAAAGAGGGAAGAAGAAAATAAAAATGATGATAAGCAATCAAAGCCTCAAAATGAGGAAAAAGAGGCTAAGGAAAAAGATGAAAAACACGAAGAAATGTCAATAGGGAGTGGTGTTCCTGATTTAGATAATGAGGCAAAAGAGTCAGATAAAATCGAGGAGGAATTAGAAATTGAAAATAGTTCGAGACCAGATCTTAAAAAAAGAGTAAGTAATAATTTCGGTGATTTGAAATATAAAACTTTCACTGAAGAATTTGACGAAATTATTAATGCTGAAAAACTTGAGAATTCCGAAGAACTCACCAGGTTAAGAAAAAATTTAGATCAGCAATTGCTTCAACTTAAAAATTTTATATCAAAATTAGCAAATAAACTTCAGAGGAAACTTTTAGCAAAACAAAATAGGTCATGGAACTTCGATCTAGAGGAGGGTTTATTAGATACATCAAAGCTTCCAAGAATTATTATGGATCCTTTTAACTCTCTTTCCTTCAAAAAAGAAAAAGATATTGAATTTAAAGATACATTAGTAACAATACTTATCGATAATTCAGGTTCAATGAGGGGTAAACTTATTTCCGTTGCTGCAATTTGCGCAGATATACTTTCTAGAACCTTAGAAAGATGCATGGTCAAAGTAGAAATATTGGGATTTACAACAAAACATTGGAAAGGAGGTTCCTCTAGAGAAAAATGGATGAAAAACGACAAACCTAATCTACCTGGAAGACTAAATGACCTAAGACATATAATTTATAAATCTGCTGACACACCTTGGAGACAAGCTAAGAATAACATGGGCCTTATGTTAAAAGAGGGTTTGCTTAAAGAAAATATTGATGGAGAAGCTCTCAAGTGGGCTTTTAATAAGATGAACAAGAGAAAAGAGGATAGAAAGATATTAATGGTAATTTCAGATGGTGCGCCGGTCGATGACTCTACTCTTTCAACAAATACAAGCGACTATCTTGAGACTAATTTGAAAAGAACTGTAAAATGGATTGAGACTAAATCTAATATTGAATTATTAGCGATTGGAATTGGCCATGATGTGACCAGATACTACAATCGTGCAGTGAAGATTACTGACGTTCAGGACCTCGGAGACGTCATGATAAATCAATTAACTGATTTATTTGTTGATAATAAAAAAACTCTTCATTAAAGATTTACTTTAGTAGCGGTGCCCTCAGTGTAATCTTTAATTTTGATTATTAAAATTCTAAATGGAATTAACATTATCAATGTAATAAGTATTTTTACCACAAGATCGCCAAAAGCAAGTGTGACCCAAGGGACGCCTGTCGCAAAAAAGGCAATAGAGAAAAATAAAAAGGTGTCAATTATTGAACCAAGTGTAGAGGATGTAAGCGGGGCAATAAACCATTTTTTT
>MDTD01159041.1_pt1 | contig 16619 bp, 18 predicted proteins | sample 811221 | NCBI WGS metagenome assembly MDTD01 (sample SAMN05326646, study PRJNA326480) | marine metagenome | isolation source: seawater | place: Pacific Ocean: South West | collected 2011 | reverse complement strand
ATTTTTTTTACCTGTTTAATACTTGAAGTATCACAAGCAACAAAGATTAACTTATTTTTTTTCATTAATTTTATTTTTCCATTCTTTAGAACATTTATAAATAATGCTTTTTTTCTCAGGTACTTCAACTTTTTCTAATGTCTTAGGGTTTAATGATATTCTTTTTTTCTGAATTCGCGTTTCAAACGTTCCAATTGCATCTCTTAACTCGACTCTTTCATTATTTGATAAAGCTTTAGAGATTTCAAATAAAACAATTTCAATGAATTTATTAATATCTTTTTGATACAGATTGGGAAAGTTTTTTGAGAGTTGTTTAATTATTTCTGACTTAGATACAGACAATTTTTATTTATTTTTCTTCTTTCTTTTTTTTATCTAATTTTTCTGAAAGTGAAGAGAATGGTAATGACTTTCCACTTAATGGATTTGAATATTTTGATACTGCCTCTTTATTTTGAATTTCCTCAAGCAATTTAATACTTAATCCAATTTTTCTTTTTTCAATATTGATTTCACTTATTGCTGCATCTACCCTGTCTCCCTGAACAAATCGACTAGATCTTGCATCTTCTGTATTTATAGCAATTTGATTTTTCTTAATAAGAATATCCAAATTACTTCCCTCGGGATTTACTGTTATACCTTTTGGACTTGTTGATACTACTTTAACAGTTATTATGTCATTGATTTTTTTATCTTTAAAAATATTCATTGGATCTTCTGTTAACTGCTTAACACCAAATTTAATTTTTTGATCCTGTGCCTTTATTTCAATTAATTTCACTTCAATTTCATCACCTTTTTGATATTTTTTTATCTCTTCCTCTGGTTTAGATGTGTATGAAAGATCATTTGCATGTAAAAAACCATCTATATCAAACTCCTCGATATTTAGATAAATAGAAAAATCTTTTATGTTTGAAATTTTGCATTTAATAACAGATCCTATTGGGTATTTTTTTTCAAATTTTTCATAAGGATTTTCTTTCGCAAGTTTATGAGAAATTGCTATTCTCTTTTTGTCTTTATCAATTTCGGTAATTACACAATCAATTTGGTCGTTAACTTTAAAAAGTTTATTTGGTGAAACATTTTTTTTACTCCAACTTATTTGACTAGAGTGAAGTAAACAAGTTAAGCCTGGCTGAAGTTCTGCGAAAATTCCATAATCTACAATTTTAATCGCTTTTGCTTTATACGTTTTTCCAATTTCATAGTTTGATATATTTTCGAATGGATCTGGAGTTAAAGCTTTAATTGAACAAGACATTTGCATTTTTTGTTCATCTTTTGAAATAATCTTAAGATCATGTTTTTCACCAATTGTAAATACTTCATCGGGGTGACTAATTCTCGAGTAAGAAATCTCCGAGGTGTGAACTAACACATCTATTTCATTATTTACCTCAAAGAAACAACCAAAAGAGTTGTAGCCCTTAACTATTGCATTTTTAATTATATCGCCAATCTTGTATTTTTCTAAAATTTTTGCTTTATCCTCTTTTTTAAATGAGCTTATGACTTCTCTTCTTGAAACACAGGCATTGCCACGAAATTTATCAAGCTTGATGATTTTAAAATCTTGTTCAACACCAAATAAATGATCAATTGATTTAATTGGTTTTGAATCGATCTGAGATCCAGGGCAAAACATTAACGATTTTGTTTCAATATGTTCAACTATAACACCACCTTTACACTTAGATACAATTTTTCCTTTAACATTTTTATTATCTTCATAAGCTTTCTCTAAAAAATACCATCCTTTAATTTTTTGGGCTTTTGAAGCAGAAACAACCACATCTCCATTTTTATTTTCTATATGTTCTAAGTATACTTCTAATTTATCATTTTCTTTCAGTTCTTTATTTCCATAGACAGATTTAATTTCATTCGCATCAATTAACGCTTCACTTTTCATTCCATCAATTAAAAGAAATACGTGCTTTTCAGTTATTTTGGATACTGTTCCAGTAAGTATTTTTCCTTCTTCAATTTTTGTTTTGGAAAAATTGTCAATTAAGAGCTTCTTAAATTCTTGATTTTGAGTATTTGAAATATCTTTATATATTTCCATTAATATTTAATTTCCTATCCATAATTGCTTTAATTTTTAAAAAGCATGCTCTTTTAGATAAATTTGTTGTATTAATCAAGGTTGAATCTCTCGTTTTTTTCAAAGGTCCATGTTTTCTAGTTCGATCAGATTTATCGCGTATTTTAATGCTTTTTAATACTTCTGAATAAGAAATTTGTTTCTTTAAACTTTTATATTCCTTAAATCTTCTTTTTGCCCTTACCTGTAAACTAGCAGTAATAAAAAACTTAAAAGTTGCATTTTTTAGTTGAACTGAGGTTATATCTCTTCCATCAAGTATTGAACCATTAAATTTTTTAGGCGGGTTAAATGCACATCTTTTTTGAAAATTGTGAACTATATCTCTTATTTTTTTGTTTTTAGCAATTATAGCTGCAGATAGGGCCACATCGTCAGTTAACAGATTTTTGTTAGATAAATAGCTGATCTTTAAACTTTTAATTTTAGATTTAACTAAATTAATTGTAAACTTTTTTTTAAATTTCAATCTTAGTAAACCAATATATCTATATATTTTTCCAGTATCTAAATAAAATAAATTGTAATGTTTTGCGATTAATTTAGATTGAGTTCCTGCCCCTGCCGCTGCTGGTGAGTCAACTGCTACAGTAATAAAATTTATATTTTTCAATTGATTTTTCCACCCAGTTTTTTAATTATTTTTAAAAAATTTGGAAATGAGGTATTTATTGAGTCTTTGTCATTAATTTTCCAATTACCTCCAAAAGTTAAAGCAGCAATTACTGACATCATAAAAATTCTGTGATCTTTAAGAAAATTTTTAACATGAAAAGATTTGTACAATTTTAATTTCGGATTGCCATATATCTTTATATTATCCTTATTTCTTGTTACCTTAATCCCTATCATACGAAGAAAATTTATAGCAATGTCCAATCTTGGACTTTCTTTTTTATTAAGCTCATTAAGATTGCTAAATGAAGATATCCCTTTTGATTTTGCCGCTACTAAAAAAATTAACAAAAACTCGTCTATTGCAGAGCTATTTAATTTTGCTGGGCAGTTAATTGATTTAAATTTACTCGTACTTTTTATTTTAATATTACCAATAAATTCTCCTTTATAATTTTGTTTATTTATAATCATGATCTTAGCATTCATCTGTTTTAATATTTTTAAAATTCCTATTCTAGAGGGATTCAAATTTACATCTTTAATTAAAAGTTTCGAGTTCTTTGATAACAGGGTCAGAACTATAAAAAACGAAGCAGAACTAATATCCCCAGGTATATGATAATTGAAAGATTTAAATTGATTTAGACCCCTAAGTTTTATTAAATCATAATTTTCTCTTTTATTTATTGTTATTGGGTAATTTAAATATTTCAAAAGTAGCTCAGTATGATCTCTGGATTTAAGAGCTTTTATCCTAGTAATGCCAGGTGTATTTATTGCACTTAATATTATACAAGTTTTAACTTGAGCACTCCCTTTATCCTCAAAAAAATTTATTGGTCTTAAAAAGCTTGAACCTAAAAATTTAATAGGCAAGAGGCCATTGTGTGATTTAATGTTTACTCCAAAGAGACTTAAAGGTTTAATAATTCTAGAAAAATCTCTTTTTGATAAACTTTTATCACCAATTAATTTTATATTCTTTCTGGTTGCTGAACATAGACCAGGCAAGCATCTTGCGAGAGTTCCTGAGTTTCCAGCGTTCAAAGTTAAATTTTTTTTGATATTAAATCCATTTATTCCTACGCCATATATTTCGTAAAAATTTTTTTTTTTAATAAATTTTACTCCAATTTTTCTGACAATTTTAAGGGCATTCAAGACATCCTCAGACTCTAAAATATTAAAAATTTTTGATTTTCCGATTGCTATAGATGATAACAAAACACACCTTATACTCAGGCTCTTATCACTTGTAATGGAAATTTTTTGATTAAATGGTTGAATAAATTTTTCTATTTTAACCTGATTTTTCACAAATAAATTAGATTTTATAACCTTCACCAAAATAAGCTTCTATTGCTTTTGTATTTTTTATCAAATCTTGTGGTGTTCCTTTAGCAACAATTTTTCCTTCTGACAATACCATCGCTGTATCAACACAAGACAAAAGGTCTCTAGAGCTATGATCAGAAATAGAAACAGAAATTCTCTCAAACATTTGAAGGCTAACAATAATTTGTTGTATCATCCTAACACTTTGCGGGTCAAGAGCAGCGAAAGGCTCATCAAGAATTAGTATCTTTGTATTTTTTACCATTGCCATTGCCAATGTTAACTTTCTTATTTGTCCACCTGAAAGAAATTTTGATTTTAGTTTAATTACATTTTGAAGTTCAAATTTTCTTATTAGGTTATTTACTTTATTTATTCTTTCCTCTTTATTTTTGTGGTGTAGTTCAGCTATTGCCATTAAGTTTTCAAAAACTGTCAAGTCAGTCCAGGATCCTCCGTATTGAGGTACCCAGGAAATTCCAAACCTTGAACATCTTAAGTGGGTAGGTATTTCTGTAACATCAGTACCATCAATTAATATTTTTCCAAAAGAAGGTTTAACTAGACCAATAATAGAATGATAAATCGAACTTTTACCAGCCCCATTTGGACCTAATAATCCAGAAATTTCAGATTTTTGTATATTAAGGTTTAGTTTCTCAACAATTTGTCTATTACCGTAAGTTATTGTTAAATCTTTTATTTCAATAGCAGGCTTTTCCTCCTTAAAAGATTTAATTCTAAATTTTTTAATTAATGAGCTCATACTTACTTTTAAGACTTACTGTTTGATCAATATTATCCATTGTTAATTTTATATCTCCAGTATTCATATTAATTATTATTTTATCTGTAATTAAATTTGAAGTATTATTTTTAAAATTTACACCATTGAAAATTTTAGCTGTCTTTTCTGAAAAAATAAAATCTAAATTCTCAGAATAGATAGAATTATTTAAATATTCTATGTTTACATTTCCACTAAAAAACGTATCATGGTTAGATTTGTTATAGACTGCCTTATCAGAATAAATATTTATTATCCCTTTATCAATTAATTTAATTATTGATACTACACTATCCATATTAACAAAATTTTTCATTTGATTATCCCCCATTTCAATACTGGCTGTTTTAGCATTAATATAATAACTATTTCCGCTTTCATCTGTTGCATTATATTCAATATTTACTAATTTATTTGATACTTTTTCATTTAATGAATTTTCTACTTTTTCAATATCTAATTTGCTAATATTTGCTTTGTCTTTCTCTGAGATGAAAAAAGTTAAATAAAAAAAAGATAAAATAATAACTATCAATAAAAAAAATAATAATTGTAAACCGAGTTTAATGCTCATTTTCAGGAGATATTAGCTTTTAAAATATTATGCATATGTATTAAACCTATAGTTTTTTTTCTGTTTTTTTTAAAAACACATAATGCAGTTATTTTTTTATTATTCATTATTGATAAAGCTTCTGCAGCTAATATATTTTCATTTACAATTATAGGACTTTTTTTCATTACTTTTTTTACAATAATTTTACCTATATTTTCTGACTTATAATTAATTCTTTTTAAGTCACCATCAGATATAATTCCTGTAGTTAAACCTTTATTATCTCTTGCTATTAATACACCCATATTTTTTTTGTTAAATATTTTAAGAGCATCCTTTATATTTGAATTTTCATTTATAAATGGAATATTTTTATTTCTATACATAAGCTCCCCTACAGTTTTTAATCTTGCACCTAAGCTTCCACTAGGATGAAATTTTTTAAAATCTACTCTCGAAAATTTCCTTTTTTTAATTGTAGAAATTGCTAAAGCATCTCCAAAAGCAATTTGGACTGTAGTGCTAGAGGTTGGTATGTAATTTCCTGGTCCAGCTTCTATTATTGTAGGAAGCAAAAAGCATATATTACTTGATTTAAATAATAACGAGTTTTTTTTTGATGTTATACCAATCAATGTTATATTATGTCTTTTTGAATATTGTATAATATTTTTTAATTCAGAAGTTTCTCCGCTATGACTCATAAGAATAATTAAATCTCCATAACTAATCATTCCTAGATCTCCGTGAGAACAAGAACCAGCATCAACATAGAATGATGAAATACCCAAAGAAGATAGTGTGGATGATATTTTTTTTGAAACAATACCTGATTTTCCAACACCGGCAAAAATAATTTTACCTTTGCATTTTAAAACTGAATAAACAATTTTATCAAAATCTTTATTTAAAGTTTTTTTAAGTTTTTTTAGTGCATTTATTTCTGCTTGAATAACATCTTTACCAATTAGAGAAAATTTATTTTTCATAGTTAATGAGACCAGATATCCTCGGTAAACAAAGCAAGATCTAACTCAACTCTAGTATCAATACAACTAATTGCTTTTTTGTAAAGATTGATTCTATTTTCTCTAATTAAAATTTCCTTTAAAGTAGCATATATCCTATGAAGGTAAATTACATCAGCCGCGCAATATTTTAGTTGTTTCTCATTTAAAACACCCCCAAAGTCAGTGCTTTGGAATTGTTTGCTTAGTTCAACACCTAAAAATTCTTTTGCTAGATCTTTCAATCCATGTCTATCAGAATAGCTCCGAGCAAGCTTACTCATTATTTTAGTACAGTTAACATTTTTAACATCTATATTTAAATATTTTTTAATGAATGTCATATCTGCCCTTGCATAATGAAATATTTTTTCAATATTTTGATTTGTTAACAATTTTTTTAAATTTGGTGCATCATAGTTCTCTCTATTTAACTGAATTATATGGGCATCATTATTTCCTGTAGAAATTTGAACTAAATAAAGCTTATCTCTGTTAACATTAAGGCCAGAAAACTCAGAATCGACAGCTAAAGACTTTTTGTCATCTAGCTTTATCTCATCAGGCAAGTCATTTTTGTGTAATTTAATATCAATTTGCATATTATATATATATATGAAACCTAAAGAAATTCTAGTTCTAGGAGCTTCCGGCCAGCTAGGAAGGCATTTATTAAGAAAATTAACCAAGAAGAATTATAAAGTTACTGCAGTAACTAGAAATATTCATACAAAAGGCTATATTTTAAAAAGTCAAGCAAATGCAGGTTGGTTGGATATAGTTGAATTAAATAAATTTAATTATGAAAAGCTGGAAAAAATTTTTAAAAATAAAGACATTTGTATTAATCTAATTGGAATTTTAAACGAAAAAAACAAATCTTCATTTAACAATATACATTCTTTATTGCCAAAACTATTAGCTGAACTTTCAAAAGAAAATAGTTTAAGCCAATTTATTCATATTTCTGCTCTTGGAATTGAAAGTGCTATTGAAAGTAAATATGCAAAAAGTAAATTAGACGGAGAAAATCAAATAAAAAATATTTTTAAGAACTATACAATTCTTAAACCTTCGATAGTTTACAGTGTAAATGATAACTTCACTACAATGCTTTTTGGGATTTTGAAGTTGTTGCCAATTTTCCCGCTATACTATGAAGGAAAAACGGTTTTTTATCCATTACATGTTACAGATATGTGTGAAATAATCGAAAAAGTTATTGAAAAAAATTTGATTGGAGAGACTATAGAATGCATAGGACCAGAAAAAATGAGTTTTAAAAAGGTTATTGAAAGTATTCTTAAAACTTTAGAAATTAAAAGATTTTTATTACCTATGCCAATCTCACTTGCGAATATATTCGCAACTTTGTTTGAGTTGATTATGAAAAATCCTTTAATAACAAAAGATCAATTGATTTTACTTAAACACGATAATTCACCATCAGGAAAATATAAAACTAATATAGATTTAAAACTTAATTCTGAATTTAAATATTTTGATAGAGAAATAGCAAAATATTCATATATGTGGAAAGATGGTGGAGAGTTTGCTAAAAGTAAAATTTAATTTAATGTAAATCCTTAAGCTGATTTTACTTTTTTTTCTAAAAAATCAGGAACCTCGTTTTCTTTAAGATTATCCTCTTCTTTTTTACCTTTTACAGTTTCACGAGTCTGATATACGATCATAAGGTGGAGTGGACAGTAAGAAAATTTGTCTATTGTTTTTCTCCCACAAAAAGAAGCATTTTTTTCATTAGGGTGGCCCTCCATATATTTGCATGTATTTTCAGTCAATTCCTCTAATGTAATATTTTTTGCTTCCTCAAAATTTTTATCAAGAACCAAACTTCTAAATTTTGACTTCCTTTTATTGTTAGATATTTTTCTCTGAGGAATATAACTGTGTGTAGCAGAGTTATTATTAGAATTTCTTGTTTTTATTTTGTTTGATAAATTTAATCTATGAGCTTTACCGATCACAGCATTCCTGCTAACTCCACCGATCATTTCTGCTATTTGAGAAGCAGTTTTACCTTTTCCCCACTCATTTTTTAAAATTTCAATTTTTTTGTTGTCCCAGCCCATAAATAACTAAATATAGTATATTTTGTTAAAAAATATACAACATTATGTAACTCATAAATTATGATTATAAGCAAGTTTTATTTTGATTTTCTTAACAGATATTAAAGACTTAAAAAATTTAACCATTGGTTGCATTTTGTTTAGGTCAATATGATTTATATGTATATAAGATAAAGATTTATGAGTGCGCTTGCAAATAATTACAACCGAAGAAAATTATCTTTCAAGTATGGAAAGGGTAGCTTTTTATTTTCAACAAAAGGTAAAAAGTATTTAGATTTTGTTCAGGGAATTGCTGTTAATTCGCTTGGACATTCAAACCCGAACTTAATAAAAGCTCTAAATAAGCAGGCAAAAAAACTTTGGCATTTATCCAATGCTTTTGAAATACCTGAGGCTGAAAAGTTAGCAAAATTATTAACACAAAAGACATTTGCTGATAAAGTTATCTTCCAAAATAGCGGTGCGGAAGCAACTGAAGCAGCAATTAAAATTGCCCGAAGATATTTCTTTTCGATAGGTAAACCTAAAAAAAACAGAATACTATGTATAAAAAATTCATTTCATGGAAGAACAATCGCAGCAATATATGCAAGTGGTTCGAAAAAAATGACAGAAGGTTATGGTCCAAAAGTCCCAGGATTTGATCATATTATATTTAGAAATTCTAAGCCAAGATTTCCAAACATAAGAAAGAAAATAAAAAAAAATACAGCTGCAATTATGGTAGAGACTGTAATGGGAGAGGGAGGCATTAAAACAATTCCTGATAAATGTCTTAAATACTTAAGAAAAATTTGTAATAAAAAAAAAATACTATTAATTTTAGACGAAGTGCAATCAGGGGTAGGAAGATCTGGAGATTTTTTTGCTTTTGAAACCGCAAAAATTAAACCTGATATTGTTCCAATAGCAAAAGGTATAGGAGGAGGTTTTCCTATTGGAGCAGTTTTAATGACAAATAAAGTTGCGACGGCTATGAAGCCAGGTACTCATGGATCAACTTTTGGAGGGAACCCCAATGCTTGCGCCGTTGGAACCGAGGTTATGAATCAAATTTTTAAAAAGGGATTTTTGAATCATGTTAAAAAAATGTCAGACTATTTCTTTTTTAGATTAAATAAATTAAAAATTAATTATCCAAAGCTTATAAAAGAAATTAGAGGAAAAGGTCTGTTAATTGGAATACAGTTAGCAGTAAATCAAACAAAATTTATAAAAGCTTTAGAGGAAAATAATTTGTTAACGATAAGAGCAGCCGAAAATGTAGTCAGAATTTTACCTCCCCTGAATATAAAAAAAAATGAAATAGATCAAGCAGTCAGAATTATAGACAAAGTTTGTGCAGAGTATAAATAATGAAAAATTTTATAAATCTAAAAGATATATCTGCAACTGATTTAAGAAAAATTTTGAATGATGCTAAGAAAAGAAAAAATGCAAGAAAAAATCTTAACACTCTTGATGCTGACAAAGATCAACCGTTAAAGGGAAAACTTATTATTCAAATGTATGAAAAGCCAAGCTCAAGAACTCGTTTAAGTTTTCACATTGCGATAAATCAGCTTGGTGCCGGTTCAATAACTGTAAAAGCTAATGAATTACATTTGGGAAAAGGTGGAGAGAGTTTATCAGATACAGCTAAAATCTTGTCTACTTATGGTGATGGATTTTTGCTTAGAACTGATAGTGACAAAAAAATTGAGGATTTTTGCAAAAATTTAACAATTCCAATCATCAATTTGTTAAGCCCAAGCTCTCATCCCTGTCAGGTACTTTCCGATATATTTACTATTGAGGAAATAAAAAAAAAACCAATATCAAAATTAAATATAAGTTGGATTGGAGACTGTAATAATGTTTTAAATTCACTAATTGCAGCGTCAGTAAAATTTAAGTTTAATTTAAATGTTGGTTGTCCTAAACAATATAGTCCACCTAAATTTGTAATGGATTGGGTAAAAAAAAATAAGAGAAAAATATATATTTTTAATGATCCAAAAAAAGCAGTAAAGAATGCAGATGTAGTATTCTCTGACAAAGTAGTTTCTCTTAACGACAAAGGAAATAAAGTAATAAAATTAAGAGATTTTAAGAATTACAAAATTAATCAAAGTTTAATGAAAGTTGCTAATCCAGAGTCAATATTTTTGCACTGTTTACCAAGAGGAAATGAAGTTTCCGAGAATGTTTTTTTCAGTAAACAATCTAAAGTTTGGCAACAAGCTTTAAACAGGGCTCATGTGCAAAAAAGCATTTTACTTTATAGTTTTGGAAAATTAAGGTAATTGAAGTGGACTATCTGAAAATTGATTTAGGTATAAAATTACTGAAGCTCTATCTTTTTCTTTTCTTAATCCTGCAAAACTCATCTTAGTTCCTTTAATCCATCCTTGAGGTTTTCTTAAATAACCGTTCATTTCTTCGAAGGTCCATTCTTTATCGTATTCTGTTAGAGCTTGAGAATATTTGTAATCATCTATCGCTGCAACTTTTCTTCCTAAAACTCCGTAAAGAGCAGGCCCAATTTTATTTTTGCCTCCTTTTTCAACAACATGACATGCTGCACACTTTTTAAATACTTTTTCTCCATGATCCAAGTTTCCTAAAGCTAAAAGTGCTGCAATATCAATTTCTTCAGCTTTTTCGGTTTTTGCATCTGATGCTTGAGTTGCAGCACCATTTTCAGGAACTTCAACTTTGTATCCAGTAGTTTCTGGTTTATCTACCTCAAAAATTAAATTAGAGATTTTACCAATTCCTATAAATAATAGAGCTATTAACAATATTGATGCTACTATTTTGTTTATTTCAAAAGAATCCATGTTATTAAGATTACGTCGTATAACATGTTAAACATAAAAAATAATATATAATTATTTTTAATTTTAGCGGCTGAAAGACGCATAAATACTAAATTTATGAGCAAAACTATTATTTTAATACCCTCTAGACTAGGAGCATCAAGATTGCCTAACAAGCCTTTACTTAAAATTAACAATAAATCTTTAATTAACCACGTATATGAAAAAGGAAATTCAACAAATATTGGAGAAGTTTATGTTGCAACAGGCGATAAAGAAATATTTGATGAGGTTATTAAAAATAATGGTAAAAGTATAAAGACTTATAAAAGTCATTTTACAGGTACAGATCGTATTTTTGAAGCATATGAATTACTTAAGCTAAAAGACATAGACTATATAATTAATCTTCAAGGTGATGAACCTTTAATTGATACAAACGATATTATTAATCTCAATAATCTAGCTATTAAGAATAATTCCGAGATAGCTACACTTGCTTGTAAATTGGATCCTAAAAAAGCCGAAAATAAAAATATTGTAAAAGTAGTTTGCGAGGAGAATATTGAAAACAATCAAATTTCTTCAGCAAAAAATTTTTTGAGGTCAAATAATTATCAAAAATCTATGCATGTTTTCCATCATATAGGAATTTATTTTTATAAAGTCTCTACGCTTCAAAAATTTGTAAGTTTACAACAATCTTCAAATGAAATTAAACTTAAACTTGAACAACTAAGAGCATTAGACAATAACATAAAAATTGATGTAGTTTTTGCAAATTCTATACCTTTGGGCGTAGATACTAATGAAGATTATCTGGAAATAAAAAAACTTATGGAATATAAATCTTAAATTATGAAGATTGCTTACCAAGGTATTTCCGGAAGTTATAGTGAGAGCTGTGCGAAGGAAAATTATCCAGGATGTGAAACTATTTCTTGTAAAACATTCGATGAATGTTTTGAAATAGCTAATAATGATTCTAGTGTAAAGGCGATCATACCTGAGTCCAATAAAACAACCGGAAATATTGGAATAGAATTCTTAATATTTAAATTTCGATTAAATATATATGCCGAACATTTTTTTAAAATAAGTCATAATTTGCTAGGTTTGAAAGGTAGTAAAATTGGGGATATTAAAAATGTATACTCTCATGCGCAAGCATTGAGTCAATCTTCTTTATTTATAAAAAAAAATAATTTATTAGAGCAGGTCAGAGCTGATACAGCGGGTTCTGCAAAATACGTTTCGGAAAGTAAAGATAAATCAAAAGCAGCTATAGCATCAAATTTAAGTGCAGAAATTTATAATTTAGAAATTCTCGATAATGATATTCAAGATAATAAAGAAAATTTTACAAGATTTTTATTATTAGGTAAGGATATTATGCAACCCGACAATGACGATAAATCATATATAACCTCTTTTTTGTTTAAACTTAAAAGCAAACCAGCAGCTCTTTATAGTGCTTTACAGGGAATGGCGATAAATGGAGTTAATATGATCAAACTTCAAAGTTTCCCAGAAAAGAATTCTTTTTCATCATATTTTTTTCTATGTGAAGTTGAAGGCCATATAGATAATCAAAAAATTAAAAATTCTTTAGAAGATTTAAATTACCATTGTGAAGATATGAGTATTTTAGGGGTTTTCCGGGCAGACAAATTGAGGAAAAAATAAGATATCATATTGAAGATTTTAAATTATTACTGATATAATGTATAGGGGGCCATCCAGGTGAAGGTACCATGAACTCCCCTAGGTCTTAACGGAAGCAAGGGTATTGAGTATTTATTCAGGTTGGTTGGTCTCCTTATAATTTATGAATTCAAATAGTAAAGTTTTAGCATTAAAGTACAGACCTCAAACTTTTAATCAATTAGTTGGTCAAAAGGTTATTGCTGAAAGTATTTTTAACTCAATAAAAAATAATAAGGTTCCAAATGCATATATGTTTTTAGGCATAAGAGGCTCAGGTAAAACCAGCACAGCAAGAATTGTTGCTAAAGCATTGAATTGTAAAAATGGAGTAGAAAATCTATGTACTGAAAATTATTGCGAAAGCTGTAAATCTATTACAGAAGGAAATAATATTGATATTTTAGAAATAGATGCTGCCAGTAAAACTAGTGTAGACGATGTTAGAGAGTTAATAGAATTTTCAAAATATAAACCTACCTCGGCAAAATATAAAATTTTTATATGTGATGAAGTTCATATGTTTTCCAAGTCAGCATTTGCAGCTCTATTAAAAACTTTGGAAGAGCCACCTTCATATTTAAAATTTATATTTGCAAGCACCGATGTAAAAAAGATACCAGTGACAATAATTTCTAGATGTCAAAGATATGACCTTTCTAGAGTAAATTCTATAGAATTATTTGAATATTTATTGAAAATTAGGGATCTGGAAAATATAAAAATCTCTAAAGACTCATTAAAGCTTATCGTAAAATTATCCGAAGGATCTGTAAGAGACTCTTTGTCATTGTTAGATAGAGCTATGTTAGTTGAAAATAATGAAAAAGAACTTGATCTAAAAACAACTCAAAAAATTTTTGGATACTTTGAAAAAAATATAATTATTGATCTGATTGAAAATATTTTAGATGGAAAGGAAGAAAATACGCTTAAATTATATAGAAATATTTATAGCACAGGAGTAGAGCCAAAAGTTTTTTTAAATGAAATTTTGGAAACGATTTATTATATAAAAAATATTGAGTATATAAATTTAGGTGGAAATAATTTTGATTTAAATGATAAAGAATTCGAAAAAATAAAAATATTATCAAAAAAAATTGAAAAAAAAGATTTACTTTTATTATGGCAGTTTACTTTAAATAATATTGAAAAGATTAGTATTATTAAAAATCAGCATCAATTCGTTGAAATGTACTTAATTAGATCATTATATTTAAAAAAAATTTTAAAAAAAGATGATAGATCTAAATTTGATGAAATTAAGCAAGATTTCAAAATAAATAAAACTCCACTAGAAAGTGAAAATATTGCATCTAAAGAAACTATAGAGCAGTTAAAAAGCGTCGAGCAAGAGGAAAAAATTGTTACTTCTCCAGAAGTAAAAAATAAAATTGATAATATACAAATAGATACTTTCAAAAATCTTATAGATGTTTGTGAGAAAAAAAAAGAAATAAAAATTAAATATGAACTTGAAAATAATTTAAGACTAGTAAGTTTTAAAAACCAAAAGATTGAAATTTCCTTTAATTCAAATCTTGATAAAACATTTGTTAAGGAACTATCATCTAAATTATTTGAATGGACAAACAAGAGATGGATTATAGCCTTCTCTAAAGAAAAAGGAATGCAAACTATTAAAGAGCAAAGAAAAACTTTTCAGAGTGATCTTTTGAGGAAAGAATTAGAGACTGAAGTTTCTAAAGAAGTAAAAAAATTATTTTCAGATGCGGAACTTTTAAAAGTAGAAGAAAAAAATAAATTATGACAGATTTTTCAAAAATAATTGAGAAAGCAAAAGAACTCGAGAAAAAAATGAAAGAAAGCCAAGATGCAATAAAAAAAATTGAAGTTTATGGTAATTCTGGAGGAGACTTGGTAAAGGTCAAATTGAATGGAGAAGGAGAAATGGTTTCAATTGATATTTCAGATAAGCTTTTAAATGAGGAAAAAAACATTATTGAAGATTTAGTAAAAGCCGCACACAATAATGCAAAAGCAAATTTGAAAACAAAAACAACAGAGGAAATTTCAAAGTCAGCTGGAAATTTTGGAATCCCAGGTTTTAAGTGGCCATTATAGATAGTTTAAATGCAAAACTTACCAGAAATTGAGGAATTAATAAAACTTATTTCAAAACTCCCAGGCCTTGGACCAAGATCAGCAAAGAGAATTGTTTTAAAAATGATGAATAATAGAGAAGAAATAATAATGCCAATGGCTAAAAATTTAGCAGATGTTTATAAAAACATTTCTAGATGTAAAAAATGTGGTTCACTAAAATCTAATCAAAATGGTTGTAATAATTGTGAAAATATTAAGCAGAAGTACAATAAAATTTGTGTTGTAGAAAACATAGCTGATCAATGGAGTATTGAGGCATCAAGCATTTATCAAGGATACTTCCATATTCTTGGAGGCACAATTTCATCAAATAACATTAATAAAGATGAATTATTAATTGGTGCTTTAGCAGAAAGAGTTAAAAAGGAAAGTATTGAAGAAGTAATTCTAGCAACTAGTGCAACTATAGAAGGCCAAACAACTGCATTTTATATTCAAGATAGTTTGAAAGATATTAAAGTTAAAATTTCTAAGCTTGCACAAGGTTTACCTGTCGGTGGAGAAATTGAAAGTTTAGATGATGGAACGTTAATTTATGCTTTTAAAAATAGAAACCTATTTACTAAAGACTAACTTTTTTTAATTAACCTGTTTAAATGTAGTAGAGGTTCTGTATATCCGGATGGTTGATCTTTACCTTGAAAAACCAATTCACATGCTGTTTTAAATGCAATAGATCTATCATAATTAGGTGACATTTTTTGATAATTTTTATCATGCTTATTTTGTTCATCAACAACTTTTGCCATTTTCTTCATTATTTCCAAAACCTGTTTTCTGCTACAAACACCGTGATAAAGCCAATTTGTGATTTGCTGTGATGAAATTCTTAATGTAGCTCGGTCTTCCATTAGACCCACATTGTTTATGTCAGGTACTTTTGAGCATCCTACTCCTTGATCTATCCATCTAACTACATAGCCCAATATTGTTTGAGAAGAATTAGAAATTTCTTTATTAATTTCATCTAATGACCAGTTAGGTTTTTTCACTATTGGTAAAGTTAATAAATCATCTAATTTAGCTTTTTTTCTTTTTTTTAATTGTGAATGTAAATCAAATATATTTATTTTATGATAATGAAGTGCATGTAATGATGCGGCTGTTGGTGAAGGAACCCATGCACAGTTAGCACCGGCTTTAAGGTGATCAATTTTTTCATTCATCATTTGCCTCATTTTATCTGGAGCAGCCCACATTCCTTTACCAATTTGAGCTTTACCTGCAAAACCACATTTTAACCCAATATCAACATTGTTATTTTCGTAAGCTGAAATCCATTTTGAAGACTTCATATCTCCTTTTTTTATCATTGGTCCTGCCTCCATAGACGTATGCATCTCATCACCTGTACGATCAAGGAAACCAGTATTGATAAAAAAAACTCTATTTTTAAGAGTTCGTATACATTCTTTAAGATTAGCTGATGTTCTTCTTTCTTCATCCATTATTCCAATTTTGCAGGT
>MDTD01132026.1_pt1 | contig 16619 bp, 25 predicted proteins | sample 811221 | NCBI WGS metagenome assembly MDTD01 (sample SAMN05326646, study PRJNA326480) | marine metagenome | isolation source: seawater | place: Pacific Ocean: South West | collected 2011 | reverse complement strand
TCAAAAGAGAAATAGATCAACAATCATCTCTGTCGAGATGGTTAAAAGCTGTCAATAGTTTATTATCTTAGATCAACTTCTAGCTTAATTTCTGCTTTATGCAGGAATCTGTCAATGTGATCAATGCCTACGCCGATACTCATAACTTGAAGCATCATTACAGCTTTTTGAATCATGCCTATCATTTCTCCTCGACTATCGAGGATTATGCTACCTGAACTTCCAAATGTTGCCGGTATAGAGTAATAGCACGTTCCATTGTTATCACAGCCTGAAAATTTTCCCGTAAAATGAAGCGCTGTACCATTAGGTCCAATACCGAGGGGTTCTGATATCGCAAAAACATCTTCACCCATTGCAGGCATTTTTTTAGAAAGTCTAATTTTTTGAACACTTTTCATGTCTCTAGATGATACAAGACAAAGATCATTATCAGGATCACTTGCGACAACAGTCGCATCTTTCCAGGTGTTTCCTAAATAATCCTGCACATATAGCATGTCTGAAAAACCGAAAATATCAGTGCTATCAGGTAAGAAGTCTTCACAAAAGTGATCAGCAGTTAAAATATATGTAACATTATCATATGTTTTAAAAGCTAGGCCTGATGCTTGGCTGCCAGGAACGTGTATATTATCTATTGTACACTCATCCGCCAGTATACACTGAGCTGCATTTTCCATCGGCGACATAATTGTCAAGCTTATAAAATTATCTGTCGGGTAGTCTTGTTTTAATTTTTTCTGAAATATTAAGACAACAAGTGTCACTAGCAACAGTGCTAATGTTGCTCCTCTTAATACGATCAATCTATGCTTTAAAAAATTTTGCCCCACAAATTATACATATGGATCAGCTGTAATTGTTGTTAATTACTATTCATGCCCGTCAAGTATAATAGTAGCTAAATAATTAATAATGTCGAAGGTGATCCCTTGAGTGATAATCATATTATGACTAACATTTTAAAAAGGTTGCTAGCAGAAGCTACTCGAAAGAATGAAAGTGCTGGAATTGTAATCTTAAAAGAGGCAGGAGATGACTGGCTTTTTCTCGCTCTTGTCAAAGAAGACGGAAGATATGACATTACAAAAGGCATAAGAGAGAAAGACGAAGATGTTTTTAACTGTGCAAAAAGAGAGGCTTTTGAAGAAGCAGATATTTCAGAGACTGATCTATATTTTAAGTGGGGCAATATTTCTAACAGTTACGGTAGAGGCACCGCTTTTGTCGCAATTACTAACGCTTCACCTCAAATCAAACCTAACCCTGAGACAGGTTTAAGAGAACATATTGAAGTTAAGTGGGTACCATATAAAGAGATGGTAGAAAACGTAAGTAATTTTCTCGTGCCTTCAATTAAGTGGGCCTATAAAGTAGCAAAGAGTTAGATCTCATGTCAACATTTAAACAACATAGAACCAATGCAGATAGATCGGCTCACGATAGAAGCCGTCACAAAGCAAAAATAAAAGAAGCTATCAGAGAAGGTGTTTATGATATTGTCTCTGACGAGTCTATTATTGGCCAAGATGGTAAAAAGAAGATTAGAATACCTGTAAGAGGTATCAAAGAGTATCGTTTTGTTTATGGCAGCAATTCTTCAAATAAAAAAGTAGGGTCTGCTCAAGGGCAGTCTGTAAAAAGAGGCCAAACTATTTCAAAAAAACAAGGTCAAACAAAAAAACCCGGTGGGAAACCAGGAAACGAAAAGGGTGAAGAATTTTATGACGTTGAAATTACACTAGAAGAATTGAGTGCGTATCTATTTGATAGTCTTGACTTGCCCGACTTAGATAAAAAGCGCATGAAGATTATTGTAGGTGAAAAACTAAAAAGATCAGGCTATAGAAAAAAGGGAATTAGACCAAGGCTTTCAAAAAAAGAAACAATAAAAAATAAAATAAAAAGAAAGAAGAGCGCGCTAAGAAGCAAAACGTATCAAGAGGATTCAGATGAAAGATTTCCTTTCCATGAATCTGATTTAAAGTATAAGTTTCATAAAAAGACACCTAAAGAAAACAATAGTGCTGTTATTTTCTTTATCATGGATACATCTGGTTCCATGACAAAAAATAAAAAATTCATGGCAAGATCTTTCTTTTTTCTGCTGTATCATTTCTTAAATTACAAGTACTCAAGTGTTGAAGTTGTTTTTATATCTCATGATATCGATGCAAAAGAAGTAAATGAGGATGACTTTTTTAAAAAAGGGTCTTCAGGCGGCACAGTAATCTCTTCAGCGTTACAACTTTGTCATGAGATAATTAAAGAAAGATATCATCCCGATTCTTGGAACATATACACTTTTCACTGTACAGATGGTGACAACTGGCCCTCTGATAATGAAAAAGCTTATTCGATTTCTGAAATTTTGCGCCAACTTTGTCAACTATACTGTTATATTGAAATTATTCCCGAAGATCAACAGTCTTCATGGAGTATGGGGACATCTACTATTTCAAAAACATATGCTTCTCTTGAAAGTGCTAAATTTAAGATCGTTAATATTTTTTCACGTCAAGATATTTGGCCTGCTTTTCGAAGAATTTTCGGAGGAAAAATAGATGAATGATTGGTCATTTTCAGATTTAGAATTGTACGATGAAAGAATATGTGAAATTGCAAAGTCACATGGTCTGGATTGGTTCCCTATTATTTATGAAATATGTGATTACTACGAAATGATTGGCCACATGTCTTACCACGGTATGCCCTCTCATTATAGACACTGGTCTTATGGTAAATCGTTTGAAAGAACACACCAAATGTATAATTTAGGGGTCGAAGGTTTACCTTATGAATTAATCATTAATGCAAACCCGTCAATTGCTTACTTAATGAGAGAAAATCCTTTATATCTTCAAATTTTAATAATGGCGCACTGTGTAGGCCACAGTGACTTTTTTAAGCACAATAGAATTTTTGAAAACACAAAACCTGAACAGGCTGTTATAAAATTTAAATCTGCTAGAGACAGAATTAAAAAATATATTGAAGATCCTTCAATTGGTGTGGAAAAAGTTGAAAAAATACTTGATGCAGCACATTCTATTAGATTTCAAACAGAGCGTTATGGCAGGCAAAGAATTAGTCACGATAAAATCAAAGAAGATTATATTGCAAAGATCAATAACTGTAGTGACCTCTCGCTCTATGATGATGTTGATTTAACAAGAGTACCGATTGATCCTGACTATGATCTTTTAGGATTTTTAATTGAACATGGCAATCACTATGAAAATTGGGAGATGGATCTTCTTGAAATAGTTCGTACAGAATCACTCTATTTTATTCCACAAATTCAAACAAAAATATTAAATGAGGGATGGGCTTGTTTCTGGCACTTTAAAATTATGAACGAATTAAAGTTAGACCAGAAATATCACATACCTTTTCTAAAATCACATAACCAAGTTGTCAGACCACACATTGGCGGCATCAACCCTTATAATATAGGATTCTATATATTCAATAAAATCGAAAGAGAGATGGGTTTGGAAGAATGCTTCTTAACAAGAACAACACACGATGATGTATCTGCAATAAGAATCTTTTTAGATAGAGATGACTTTGAAGAACTTAATTTATTTTCATACTCACACCAAAGGAAGGCTGTTGTCATAGATGATGTATCTGATAAATTAGGTTGGGAAAATGTGAAACAAGAGCTAATTAGAAACACAGGGGTTAATCCCATGCCCCGTGTTTATGTAGATGAAGTTACTTCTTCAGGAGACCTTATTTTAGTCCACGAACATGATGGAAGAGATTTAGAATTGTCTTATGCAGAAACAGTTGTAAATCAAGTTAAAAACTTGTGGAATGGTGATGTAAAGTTATTTACCGTAATTGAAGATGAAACTTGGGAAATTTAGAGATTATTTATTTAATGTCAGGGACAACCTGTTAAAATATAAAAGAGGAAATCATGGCCAAATCTAACAAAGATTTTTTAGACCTTATAATCAAGCAACGAAGTCAGAAAAAAAATAAAAAGTTTAAAGGAACTTTTTTAGATTATTTGAATCTTCTGCGTGATGATCCAACTGTTGCAAAGCTGGCACACGTTAGGCTTAGAGACGCAATCGAGACACATGGGACATCCTATCTTGATACATCTACACCTAGATGTAGAAAACTTTTTGATGGAGAAAGAATAAGAGTATATGACTATTTTTCATCAGAATTCTTCGGGATGGAGAGAGTCATTTCAAAAATAATGCGCTATCTAAACTCTGCTGCCGCACGAGGAGAAGAAAGCAGACAGGTGCTCCTTTTACTAGGTCCAGTTGGTGCAGGTAAGTCTGCGCTGACAGAACACATCAAGCGTGCACTTGAATCTACAGGTACACTGTACCATCTTGAAGGGGATCCAATGAGAGGAGAACCCTTGCACTTGTTACCTAGATCGCTTAGACCTGAATTTGAAGAAATACTAGGTATTAAAATAGAGGGTGACATAAATCCTGTTGTCAAACACCGTTTATTTGAAGAATTTAACGGAGAATACGAAAAATATCCGGTTGTAGAATCAACATTTTCACAAAGAGGCAGAAGAGGAATATCGTCTGTGCCTCCGATGGATCCAAACACGCAAGATGTTTCTATACTTATAGGATCTGAAGATATATCAAAGCTCGATCTATATCCAGAAGATGATCCAAGAGTATTATCTTTAAACGGTGCTTTTAATGTGGGCAACAGAGGGATTGTTGAGTTTGTTGAAATATTTAAAAATGAAATTGAATTTCTTCATACTATTATTACAGCAACACAAGAAAAGAGAGTTCCTGCGCCTGGAAGAAATGATCTAGTATATTTTGATGGTGTAATTTTATCTCACTGCAATGAAGCAGAATGGAACAGATTTAAGTCAGAGTCTACAAATGAAGCAATTCTTGATAGAATTGTAAAGATTAATGTACCTTATGTCTTAGAACTCGATCAGGAAATAAAAATATATGAAAAAATGATTAGTAGGTCGGACTTTAAAAATATTCATATAGCACCTCATACTCTTAAAGTTGCCTCAATGTTTTCAGTTATGTCGAGACTCAAGCCTTCTCAAAAATGTGATGCACTCACTAAAATGAAAATTTATAACGGTGAAGATGTAATTGAAAAGGGTAGAGTTAAAAAGATAGACATTAAAGATCTAAGAGAAGAGACAAGAAACGAAGGAATGAATGGTATATCGACGAGATTTATTATGAAATCACTTGATAATGCTCTAACTGATTCTGAGAAAGGTGTGATTACACCGATTGCTGTTATGCAGTCATTGACAAAGCAAGTAAAAGAACAAATAATTTCTGAAGATGATCGGACACATTACTTAGAACTAATACAAAAGGCCATTCGTGACGAGTACTTAACAATACTTGAAAATGAAATTGCAAAAGCTTTTATTACCGCCTATGAAGAGCAAGCTCAAAGTTTATTTGATTCTTACTTAGACAATGCCGAGTGTTACACTACAAGAGCTCAGGTAAAAGATAAGGTTACCAAAGAGGAGAGAGACCCAGATGAAAGCTTCATGAGATCTATTGAAGAAGTAATTGGTATTACAGGCTCTTCGAGAGACGGCTTTAGAAGTGATGTGACAGCATACATGTTCGCAAAAATGAGGCATGGTGAAAAGGTAGACTATAAAAGCTACGGTCCGTTAAAAGAAGCTATAGAGTCGTATTTGGTGACATCTGTTAAAGATATTGCTAGAATTGTAACAAAGAGCAAGTCTAGAGATGATGATCAGAAAAAACGATATAATGAAATGATACAGACACTAATTGATGAGTACGGTTATAATGAATATAGTGCAGAAGAAGTACTTACATTTGCCGCAAATAATTTGTGGCGAGACTCTTGATCAATAGATTAAAAACTGGTGCGTATGATTTTAGTAAAAAAATCTGCCTTTGAAAAAAAACTTTTTAGAGAAGTAAAAGAAATAAAAGAAAAGTCAACTGATATTAAGCGCGGCTTGATCGTGCAAAAGTATAATCACGTAACAAAATCATCGCTGCAAGGCTTGATGTATAATAAAACTCATGGTAAGCTTTCAAAATCTATTATCAAACCTATTATTTTAGAAGCGTGCTTGAGATCTGAACTAGCCGCTGCTGGATCAGGTGAGCTATGCTTAGATTTTATTCTTAATACAATACCAGACATTATTAGAAAACAAAAAAATAAAAAATTTTCTCTCGATAATTTAATGAGACTTTTTGTCAAAGATCTTGTTCAAGATGTTAAAAAAATAGGTCGACGGCCAAGTGGTTCAAGTATCTTAACTCACATTGAAAATCTAGACGTACCAGAGATATGCAAAGAAATACTACAAGAAGCATATTCTCTATCGGGAAAATCAGGTGTTATTAAAGTAAAAAAAACCAATTCAAAAGATACAAATTTAATTGTAAGATCAGGATCTAATTTTTGCTTAAATGTCAACGAGATATTTTTGAAAAATAACGGTAGTTGGACAAACGGGCTAGTAAATTGTGTAGTGATTGACGGCATAGTAATAGATGTGTCTGAAATTCACCATTTGCTTGAGTCTGCTGCTGAATCGAAGGAACCTTTTGTTATTTTTGCAAGAGACTTTTCTCCTGAAATTTTACAAACTATTTGTTATAATTTTCAAAGGGGTACTTTAAATGTTGTACCTGTTCCTGTCCCAATTAATGAAGACAGTTTAAATCGTCTCGTTGACATTGCAGTCGTGTGCGGAGTGGATGTAATTTCTAGTCAAAAAGGTGAAACAATTTCTGCTTCAATACGAAGAGGCCTCAAGAAGGTTGAAAAAATATCAATTAATAATCAGGCTGTTGTAATTCATAATAAAACAACAACGTCACAAAAAAATCATCATATTAGAAGAATCATAGAAAGCAAACACGATAGAGATATCTCTAATTTTTCACAAGAAGTGATTAATGAAAAAAATTATTTAATTGATAAGAGGCTTGATGAACTATTTAGTGAAACAATTTCTCTTGAAGTAGGGCAAGACCTACTATATACACACAGGCTAATTGTTGAAAAAATTGATCAATCACTTAGAGAAATTAAGTCACACACCAATATGGGTTATATCTTTAAAGATGACTTGATCAAAGAGTTAAGTGAAGAAGATTTTTTAAAGAAACACTTGAAAGATGTATTATTAGAGCAAGAAAAAGAACTTTATAGCATTGAATCAATAATTCTACCCATTAATTTTGCAAAGTCTGCAATTAAATCTATATGCTCGGTAGAAACAGTTTTATTTTACAATTAATCAAGAAGCTGAATAAATAACTATATAAGATCAAAAAGAGAGGAATTTGATTATGGCAAGTCCAGAAGTTGAAATCTATAAAAGCGTAAAGCGATTTTCAGATTTTGTTAAAGACTCAGTTGTTAATAGCGTTGTAACTAAAATGCAAGGTCTAGAAAGCAGTATCACACCAGGCGAGATGAATGATGTGGTGAGGATAATTGAAGCTACGTTTGAACAGTGCAACATGAATGGTTTTAGAGAAGTAGAGTCAGTTGTTCAAGAATCGCTAAACAGGACATCTAAAACGAAAAATGCACGGCGTTAAACATTTAATACAATGTCACTGTGTTCTACCCCAATATAGGGGACGCAGTGAGCCTTTTTTTCATAAATTTGCTGTTTTTTCTATGATAGACGAAGAAGACAATGTTGTTCCAAAATTTGCACAGTGCAACAATTGTCAAGCTGTACACAAGGTTGTCGATATTTGCAAGAGTGAAATTGTACCAGGAGTTGATGAATCTAATGCAATATTAACAATAAACGATATAAGACCTTCGATACCTGAAAATTTTTGCAAAGTAATGGACAAACATGCTTGCGACCAGGCATCGTGGGAGCAATTAAAATTTATTTTTGAAAATAAGGTGTGGGGTGAAAGTATAATAGTGTCTAGAGAAATTTTAGGTGACTCTACCCAAATAAAATTGTTAAGAATAAATGATAAAGAAAATTTTGCACTTGAGACACATCTCAGGCAAGAAGAAATTTTAGGAGAATATTCAATATAATGGAGTATGGTAAAACAAATTTTGAAAATGAAGTTGAACAGACGATAAAATGTCGTGAAATAGTTAAAGAAATTCTTGATTTTGGCGTATCTGATTTTCAGAAAGTAAAAATTATTGAACTACTAGCTCTAGAGCTTGAAAGTAGAGATCATATGCTCAAAATTATTGAAGTTTCAAAAAATTTAAATTCACCACAAAAAGAAGAAGAACAAAAACTAATTACATTAGACTAGAGGAATAAAATGTCATCAAAACTTACAAATGATTGGAATGAATTAAAAGTATTAATTGAAAGCCTTGACTTAGACATATACAAGAATGCTAATGGCAATAAATCAGCTGGCGTAAGAGCTAGAAAAGGACTGCGTCTTTTGAAGCAAAGATCCGCTGAACTGGTCAAGGCATCTCTTGAAGCTGACAAGGCTAAATAAAAACTGGGCTCGCCATGGTTTCGACGTGGTAGTGGAGAAAAAGAGTGCAGGTGGTCACACGAAACAGTAGACCTTAAACGCGGTTTCAAAACTTTAATTGCAAACAACAATTATCACTACGAACAGCGCTTAGCCGCTTAATTCGTCGGGGTTTCTTAAAACCTTGCTACCCAATTTAAGATAACAGGTAGAGATCCTGCGAAAATAAAAAATCAGAATGGTTACCCTGGAAACAGGTGGAGCGCAACAGGTCGGTAAGCGCAGGGAAAACCGACTACCTTTTCTAATTTGTGATAGTAAATTAGATAAACCTGTGAATGACTTGACTTTAAAACTATTACGGACGCGGGTTCGACTCCCGCCGGGTCCACCATTTATGAAACTAAATTGTCTTCATAGTTAATACTATGGAGACTTTTCTTTTATGCTCACCTGACTATTTTACTGTTGAATATTCTATAAACCCATGGATGGTCGGTGAAAAGATTGATTTAGCAGTTGCAAGAAATCAGTGGGCCGACCTTTGTAACTCAATTCAACATATTGGTGGAAAAGTAAAAATTATAAATCCTGTAAAGAATTTACCAGACATGGTTTTTGCTGCAAACTCTGGTATTGTTCATAACAATAGTGTTGTTATGTCAAGAATGAAATACAAAGAGCGACAGGGTGAAACTAGCCACTATAGAGCGTGGTTTAAATCTGAAGGTTATAATATTATAGACTTGATGCCTGGTATCTCATTTGAAGGATGTGGTGATGCACTGGTGTATGAAAACTCATTGATCGGTAGTTACGGTTTTAGAAGTGATAAAAAAGCACTAGAGGTTACTGCAAGTGCATTAGGATTAAATTTATTTACACTAGCGTTGTCCGACCCTCGGTTTTACCACTTAGATACATGTTTTTGTAGAATTTCTAAAGATAAGGCGATTTATTATCCGGCAGCGTTTAAACAAGGTGAAATAAAAAAACTACAAGGTGTCATTGACTTAATCCCTATTTCAGAAGATGATGCTCGACTTTTTATGTGTAATTCAATGCTTGTAAATGGTGTGCTATTAATACCTTCAAGTCAAAATGAGATCGGTAAAAAAATAAGAAATACAATGGGTATAAAAACATGCACAGTTAACTTGTCAGAGTTTTTAAAGTCTGGTGGTTCAGTCCAGTGTTTGTGCTTAAAAATATAATTTAAAAAATAGTGTACAAAAAAATTTAAGTGCATATACTTTTCAGACTTCATAAAAAGTAGGAGAAGTAATGAGAAAACTTATTTTTATTTTACCGCTTGCTGGCTTAATAGCTTGTGGTGATAAAGATGAAGACACAGGTGACACTGCTGTCGAAGAAGCAGAAGAGAATTTAACAGGAGAAGACAATGAGTAATTTTCTTTCAAACAGGTACGTGCTAGGAACTGCCTTTATTTTTGTTGCAGGTGTTTTGTACTTTGGTTTTCAAGGCACAGACAACACAACTGAGACCGTGGCAACAGAAACTACGGTCACAAGTACAGAAACAACAACAGTTTCTAACAATAACACAGTTGAAGCAGGAACAGATAATGCAACTACAGAAGAAGTAACAAATACTGAAGTTGAAACAGCGGAAACAACGGAAACAGAAACAACAGGAACGACGCCAGAAGAAGTTACGCAGTAGCAAGTTCATAGTTGTTTTTAATTTAAGGAGTCTAGTTTTACTACTAGGCTCCTTTTTTTATAATTGAATTAGGAACTTTGTTCCTATCACACACATACACACAGGAGAAAATGATGAGTGAAAACAAAAGCGGGTACCAGCTCCGCACAGATTTGCTGGGAATGGCTATTGGAATTGTTTCTGATAGAACTAGTCGGCTTGAGAATAATGAGCATTTTCTAGCAGAGAATGACAGGCATTATCATAGAAAGCCAATTGCACCGTATACTACTGAGGATATAATTGCTGAAGCTGAAAAGCTCTATGCATTCGTTCAGAAAAAGTAATTTTTAGTACTTAAATGTAAAAGACCCTAGTGTTTGCTGGGGTCTTTTTATTTGCAGATACTTATTAATATGATAGTAGGCTTACTAATGATTGTATCTCATGCTTTTGGTGCTGATATTATTATTAAAAATAAGGCGACAATAGTGGGAGATTTTGATATTCATATAGCTCCTTATATATCTGATAAAATTTCAATAAGGGTTAGTAACGGCATGATAGCAAAGAATCAAATCCTTATAGGGGTAAAGTTTAGAATTAATGAAAACTTCAGTACAAGTCTTAATTTATTTTTGCAACATCAGAGAAAAAACGACTGGAAACTTGATTACGGACCTTTAGCAAAAGTAGATATTAAATTTTAAAAGATATTTAATTAATATGGACTTACTATGAAATTAAAATTACCTAAGTTAAATTTTTTAAATTATTATAGGGTTCAAAGACCACTTATGGTTTGGATTGTGGGGATGTCCTTACTTGTTGCGGGTTTAGAAGTTGCCTGGTTAATGGGAGCCATTCAAACAATATATCAGAGTGATGTAACAAAACTATCTGTAGTAATAGGTTTAATATTTTTTTGGCAGTCGGGCACATGTTTTAAAGAGGCTATATACCAAACTCAAAAAATTAAATCATCAGACAACTCGAATGAACAGATCGAAAAGGGATGGTTATGGAGTGATATAGTCTTGTCTTTAGGAATGATAGGCACAGTCATCGGGTTTATGATTATGCTTGCAGGTTTTGTGGATGTAGACTTTTCTGATTTTGATTCTGTTCAAGGTCTAATTACTCGTCTTAGCGCTGGTATGTCCACTTCTCTTTCCACTACACTGGTAGGATTAATTGCTAGCGTGCTTTTAAAGATTCAATTCTTCAGTCTTGAAAGTATTGTTAAAAGTAGAAAAGAAGAGAACAAGGTCCTGTGAGACGTTCATACCATTCAAACCTTGCATTCATCGATATTTTATTTAATACTCTCCTTTGCTTTGTTGTGTTTTTTACACTTGCTTTAATTCACATGAAAAAAGAGGATGCTGATTCAGCAACACAGGGTATTGAATTCGAGGCCTACGTTATGATTGTAGCTACTTGGCCTGGTGAGTATGGTGATGATATAGATTTGTATATAAAAGATCCTCAGGGTGGGCTGGTGTTCTTTAGACAGAAAAATAATAAGATAATGCACCTTGATCGAGATGATATGGGTACAGTCGGTGAGTTCGCTAATGAAGAAGATAGGTTCTACAACAATAGAGAAGTAGTGACAATAAGACAGTCTGTCCCGGGTGAATTTATAGTTAATGCGCACGTTTATAGGAAGAGTTCTTACGGTCCTGTGCCAGTGACAATAAAAATTATGAAGATACGACCTTTTAAGACAGTGCACGACAGCGTTATAGTGTTAGACTACTCCGGACAAGAGAAGACAGCATGCAGGTTTACTGTTAAGGAGAACGGTACGATAACAAACATAAACCAATTACCGGCAAGGATAGCAAAAGATATAGTCCGGAGCGAATGGTGAGTTTTGCAGTCTATATAATTTTATTATCAACTTTAGTGGGACTTATATTAGCCAAGTCATCTTCAACAGCTCACCCAATTAGAGTTCTTGCAGTAATATTATTAATACACGGTTATATTACTTCTTGGGCCACTTACAAGCAGATAAGCGGATATCCAACCGGCGATGAGTTACCTAGAAAATTTGAAATATTGTGGGTTAGAGTCGTGGAGGCTGAGCCAGAGAATTTTATAGAGCTATGGGTAAAATATGACACCCCTGTCTTAGATAAACTCACTGCTAGATTTTCACTGGCACACGACTGGAGTGATATCTCACGAGTATATAGAATACCATACACTGACGAAAATCATGAAATGTCACTAGAAATACAAAAGAAAATTGAGCGGGGTGAAAAATCAGGCATTATTAATAATGATAACAGCGCAAATAATGATTTAGACTTACGTCAGGGTGCTGAAAATTATTCAATTGAATTTGAAAGTCAAAAGATTACAAAATGACAATGGAGATTTTTGGTATTGGTATTATTGTCATAGGTCTTTGTGTTGCAATTTCTAGTGATTATTAAGACTTTTTGAAATTTAGTAATTATTTATAATTGTTAAGAGGTTTATTGATGAAAAACCCAGATATGTTATGGAAGATTTTTACGACAGTCTTAGGGGCTATAGTTGTCCCACTGGCCGGCTGGGTGTGGAATGTTAATGTCGAAGTTGCTCAACTTAGAAATGACTTAGGTGATCTTGAAAATCAACTTAAAGAAGTTGAGGAGCAGGTTGAAAAGCAGGAAGAGGCTTCAAGAACACTGATTAGAGTAGAATCAGATCTTGTTCACGTAAGAGACATTCTCAATAGGATAGAAAACCTAGTAACACAAGGTTAATTTTTTTATGACTGATATTTTTATAGCTACTTTTGGTGGAATATGTCTAATCATTAGTTTGGTGACATTACCGCACGAGAAAGTATCATCAGAAGGTTTGACAGAGATAGAGGTATCTGCGCAAGCCTTAGAAATTTACCTACAGGACAAGAAAGATCACAAAAAATACTGCCCTTCTAAAAAATGGACACAGCCTAGCTTAGAAGTATATAAAGAAAAGCTAAAGTCACAATTACCTGAGGGTTGCAAAGATGCCTTATGATATTAGAAAGAGAAGCTGCAAACAGGCTGATGGTAAGAAAGGAAAATATGTTGTTGTCAAGAAGAAGAGCAAAGGCAAAACAGAACAGGAATCCTGTCACACTAGTAAAGATAAAGCAAAGGGTGCAGTTCGTGCTCGATACGCAAGCGAAGCAAACGAGTCAATTGGTCTTAAGGTAAGCGATCTTAGGCAGATAATTGAGCAAGAAGTAAACACCATAGAGAGGATGTCTGAAGGTCTTAGATATCATGTTTCTAGGGGCGTTGGTGTTGATAGGAATATTTTTAGACCAGAATCTGATGAATTTTTCGCACTATTCAGAGAAGCAAGAGAGCTTAATAGTCAAGGCTTGTACCAGCTACTAGAAAGTGAAAGAGAGCTTATAGAAGAGACTGACATTGGTGAGTTTGGAATCTACGAGGGAGAAAAGGTTCCACTAGATTTTCCTATGCTTTATGAGGAAGACGAGATCGAAGAAGCTAAATATAAAGGTCGAGAAGTCAAGCTTGGCGCAAAAGGAGCTAGTCGGATTGGCGGCGGAAGGGCAAGGGTTTACACAAGAGATCCTAAATCTGGAAAAGTAGTAAAGGTTGAGTTTGGTTCCCCTATGTCAGACGCCATGGGTGATAGTGATAAGGATAAGGCACGACGGAAAAGTTATGGTGCTCGGCACAACTGCGCAGATAAAAAAGATAAGACGAAGCCTGGTTACTGGTCATGTCGTGCAACTAAGATGTTTGGTCGAAACATAAGCGGGTGGTGGTAGATGAATAACCCGTATAATGAAAAAATACTTAATGAGAACACAAGATTAAGAACTTTTCATGCCAATGTATCAGAAGATCATTTAATATGGCACAGAGATAGGCAGAATCGCATCGTTGAGGTAATTCATAGTAACGGATGGCTATTTCAAAGAGATGACTCTGTCCCAATCGTCATGTCATCTGGAGATATATTAGAAATTAGTGCAAATGAGTGGCACAGAATAATTAAAGGTAAGGGAGACCTTGTCTTGAAAATTATTGAAGAGAAAAAAGATCAGAACAAAGATGGTAAAAATGACTTTGATGATGTTCGTATTGCTAGAATGCTAGCGTCAGATGAGTATGATAGTATCGAACAGATAAAGAAAGATCACCCAGATCTCTTTGAAAAATACATCAATGAAAAAAAGAAGCGGAAAAAAAGAAAGAAAAGAAAGAAGAAGAGGCAGGTTGTTCATGACCCAAACTATAAGGCACCCGAAGGCTCAAAGAGAGATAAACAATTAGATCGCGCTAGAAGGGCATATCAAAGAGGCGATGTTAAATTAGCTGCAAGGATTAGACAAAGAATGGAAAAGAAAGCAAGAAAAGAACCCGGTTACAAGAACAAGCCTAGAAAGGACACGGGTAGATATACTGAGTCTGCTAGTCTGCTCAATAGAGAAATTTTAAAAGAAATGATTGAAGATGTCACAGAAGAGATGAAGCTTGATGAGCTGCTTAAAGAGCTAGAACAGCGCATTCAAGAAAAGAAAGGAAAGTCTCCAAAGGGCTTGTCTAAGGCTGTGAAGAAATCTCTAGACAAAAAAGCAGACAAGCGTTGCCTGACGAGAGGATCTGTTTATGCAGAGTTTAGAAAAGGCTTGGCAGCATATCTTTCATCTGGATCTAGAAAAGGTATGACAGCTCACCAGTGGGCACACGCTAGAGTAAATTCAGCTCAACCCAGTAAATCTTGGGCGACAGTAAAGAAAAGAAAGAAGTGCCCTAAAAAGAAATGAAACTCACAAGAGAAAAATTAAGATCTATAATTCTCCAAGAGTTTCGCAAATACAAGGGAAAGGGTGACAATCCATGCTGGGATGGCTATAGACCCGGTGCTCAGTCTGGTACAGCAACCAAGAAAGGTAAGGGTGACAGTCGCGTCGCTAATTGCGAAGAAATTAAAGAAGAAGATGTCGATGAACAGACTGTCACTGACTATCAAAGAGATCCATACATTTTTGGCAAGGTAGAAAACCCCTACGATGAAACTGAATTATACAGAAAACAACAAATGAGAGAAGGTGACCCAGCAAAAGGAACAGGAAAGAAACCAAAAGGTAGTGGTCGCCGACTCTATACTGATGAAGATCCTAGTGATACAGTTTCTGTAAAATTTAGAACTGCATCTGATATCAGGAAAACTTTATCTAAAAAAAGTTTTAAAAGCAAAAGTCATCAAAGGCAGTCACAAATAATTAATCTTATACACCAAAGAGTTAGAGCAGCATATAAAAATGCAAAAGATCCGGATACAAAGAAAAGGTTGAAAAGAGCGCTGAACTATGCTGAAAAGCGGAAAGAAGCTAGTAAGAAAAAGACTGAAAGGATGAACAAGAAAAAATGAAAATTACACCCGGAAAATTAAGGCAGATTATTAGGGAAGAGCTTAGCATTCTATTAGAAAAAGTTACTGACATGGTTTGTCCAGCAGCGACTCAAGATCTTGAAACAAATACTAAAAATAGAAATGCTGCAATTAAAGCTGACTACATTCAGTACGGTCCTTTAAACCTTGAAGATGAAGATTACTGGGTCAGAGCTGCAGAACACTGGAACACTGAACCTGATATTGCTAAAAAATCAAGATGCTCTAACTGCATAGCATTTGATATTTCTCCTAGAATGTTAGAATGCATGCCCGGGCCGACATCGCAACCAATCGAAGATGAAGAGGGCTATCTTGGATACTGCTGGATGCACCATTTTAAGTGTCACTCTGCTAGGTCTTGCTATACCTGGGCAGCAGGTGGACCGATTGATGAGGACAAAGTCTCTTACGAGTGGCAGGAGAGAAATACTCAAAAAGCTGTGTAATTTTATAAATGTCTATGTAAAATTAATGCATGAATATCTTCATCTTAGACACTGACCCTTCTGTTGCTGCATCATATCATTGTGATAAGCACGTTTGTAAAATGATATTAGAATCAGGGCAAATGCTTTGCACAGCTCACTGGATAATGTGGTTAAAAAAGCTAGGGAAAGATAGATCAAATTTCAGGCTTGTAAGAGACATGCAAAGTTATTTGTATGAAAATATTCCAAAAGAAAAACAACCGCCCTGGAAACTAACTCACATGAATCATCCGTGCTCAATTTGGACCAGAGAGTCTATTGAAAATTACAGATGGCATTTAGAGCTAATGAAAAATTTGCTAGTAGAGTTTGATAATAGATACGAAAAAAGTCATAAGTCATGGGCAGTTCATCAATGGCTCGAGAAAAACTTACCACCAGGTTTACCTAGCGGTCAAACTCCTTTCCCGATCTGCATGAAAGAAGAGTATAAAATTAGCAAAGATCCAGTTGATTGTTATCGAGAATATTATATAAAAGACAAAGTAAGATTTGCCAAGTGGAAAAAAGGTAACATCCCGCAGTGGTGGCACGTGTAGCTAACAAGCACACTGTGTTATAATAAAAAAGACAAAG
>MDTD01038230.1_pt1 | contig 16622 bp, 20 predicted proteins | sample 811221 | NCBI WGS metagenome assembly MDTD01 (sample SAMN05326646, study PRJNA326480) | marine metagenome | isolation source: seawater | place: Pacific Ocean: South West | collected 2011 | reverse complement strand
TTCAATCCCGATAACACGACGCACGGGGGTTTGGACACTAAGATCCGCCACTTCGGTGACCTCGGTAACATCGAATCCAAGGATCGGTTGGCTGAAGGGTCTCTGTTCCTACCCGATGGCAGGCTGGACAGCAGTAAATACGGGATACTCGGTAGAATGATTATCGTTCACGCCGATCGTGACGATCTCGGCAAGGGAGGCGACGAGGAATCCCTGAAAACGGGCAACGCAGGCAAGAGATTGGCTTGCGGTGTCATCGGACTTGCCGATCCAAAGATTTTCGGTTTCGAGGCGGAGTTCGAAGCGGACGATAACTACGATGCTACCTACGGCAAGAAGCAGGCTAAGATTCGACGTCGTCTGAAGAACAAGATTATGAAGAAAAAGATGATGGGCACCCCTGCCAACAAGTGGTCCGCTCGAAAGTCGCAAGAACTGAAGCGACAATACGAGGCTGCCTGCGAACGCGCGGGGTTGAGACCATACAAGGGTAGCAAGACCTCGAAGCAACAGGATCTCAGTGACTGGAGTAAGCAGGATTGGCGAACAGCCAGCGGAAAGAAGTCATCGGTAACCGGTGAACCCTATTTCCCTGCCAAGGCGGTCGCCGCACTCAAGAAGAAAGGACTCTACGGCAAGGCCAAGCGACAGAAAGCCAAGGCAATCAAGGAAAAGAGGAACGCTCGTTACTCCGATGACATCAGGGAAGTGGTGGGACAGTATCGTGCAGAGACTTTCGATGGCTGGGGTCAAGGAGCATGAGCGCACAGAACGATTACTACGCTGCTAACATGATGATCGTCGATCTGGTTATCTTGGACGATGTTTACGATCCAATCACGATCAACCAAGTTCTTTCCGATCTGGATCTGGAAACCGAGTCACCGACGATAGTGCTAACCCAACTCATGGCGCAGTTGCAGGGTTGGGACGATGGCATGACCCACCGCATGATGGAACGCTTGCTCGATGGATCGAAATACAAGGATTTTCCCAACATGAAAGCAAGAAACCTTGAGGATTACGTTACCCGTTCCCGCCTAAGCCTGATACCGTTACTGACCCATTTCCACATGGACGATATCGATACTCGGTTGAAACGCCACGATTCAATTAACAAGCGATACATATAAGTAGTTGGTAGCAACCACAAGGTCATCATGTCTTGGTCCCTCTACGACCCGAACCCCGAACCCGAGCCTAAGAACGTGGCTCAAATCGTGACACTGCTCGGCTCCATCGTGCTAACCCTAATCGTCATCGTGCTGTGCAGTTGAGTTAACTATATAAGGGTGACAACGCTCATTACATCCCATGAGCAACGGAAACGATCGACACAGCAAGGCGTTAGCAATCCTCCGAAGGGGCGGGGTTGTCAGGCAGAACAATGATATGTTCACGGTGGTAGGGAACTCAGGTTCCAACTGGCGTGTCACCGTATGGGATGATAAGCACATTCAGTGCTCTTGCCCCGTCAACAAGGTGAAGCGACAGGAATGCCATCACATCATCGCCGTCAAGAACTACCTCGTTTCCGCCCGAACGGGTTGGAGGATGTGGTAATCTTGGATCGCAGAATCAAGAACCTCAAGCGCAAGATCAGCGTCATCAAGTCGAAGTATCCGCACCTTCGCAATCCCGATGTAAGGGAACGATACGAGCGATTGGTGGCGGAACTCAAGGATCTCACCGATTCGAACGGGGTTTGAAGCCAAAAAGACCGCAACACTTATATACTATGACTTTCTGGGCGTGGTATGGACGAACTAAAACTGAGGATCGAGACCGAGGAATGCGTCTACGAGGAATGGATTATTCACCGCAACCTTTATAAGGGTGCCAACAAGGAAAAAGAAGCAGGAGAGTGATACAATGGGAAGGAAAGGACACGCATGGGTAGACAGGAGAAGGATTAACGCTTTGGATTTGATGGACGACCGAGCATGGTTGACCACGGATCTGGCCGAGGAACTCAACAAGCATTACCGACACGAGATTCGACCACGGTCGATTTACAACGTCCTGAAGGGCGACAAGCGTTTCGTCAAGATTCGTGAGGTCAAGGTGGATTCGGTGGCTCGCACCAAGTCGCACACGGTTTGGTTGTTCGGTCGTGCCGATCGGACCTACGCTACCAACCACCCTTGGAACGCCGTCAAGGAGGCGAAAGCATGATTGACGGTAGCAACCACATCTTAAGACAGGTGTGATCATGAAATGCGACGGCTGCGGTAGTCCGTGGGTGGTTCGTTTGGATCGAGGTCAAGGCGATTCCACCGAGACGACGTGGTCATGCCACGAGTGCATCATGCAACAATACGGACAACTGGTGAGGATAAATGGTTAAGAAACCCGAAGTGATTCACATCTCGGGATTTGATCTGAACCTCAGCGATCACGAAACCACGCCCTACCTTTGCGATAACAAGCGTGAGGGTTGGCCCGAGAAGTATTGCAACGACGATTTCGCTTCCAAACTGCCTGTATGTGCCGATTGCATGGTGGCTTACGAGAAAAGATTCGGCAAACCCTACGCAAGAGGGTTATAAACTTTGCGAAAACTATAAATAGGTAAAAGCAGGAGGAAGATGTTATGAGCGAAGATTATGAGGTTGATACCAGCAAGTGTATGGACTGCAAAGGGCCCGTAGAAGAGAACATGGTCGGAGAATACGAGTGTCGTAACTGCGGTTTGATCCAAGGACAAGCCATCGACATGGGTAAGGATTACCGAACATTTGCCGACGGATCCGGAGCCAACAACGAACGTCACGGTATGAAGAAAACCTACCTGCTTCACGACGGTGGACTGTCCACCGATATCGGTCGTGGCAACAAGGATGCCTTCGGGCAGACCATCAAGGGAGATTTCCGCAAGCGATTGTATCGTCTGCGAATGCACCACCAACGAAGCCGTGTTCAAAAGAGCAGCGAGCGAAACATGGTGCAAGCCCTTTACGAACTCCAAAGGTTGGCCAGCCACATGGGACTCAGCGAGTCGATCCGTGAGCAGGCTGCCTATATCTACAAGAAGGCTGCGGAGAAGAAGTTAGTTCAAGGCCGTAGCATCGAAGGCGTGGTCGCTGCCAGCATCCACGCTGCTTGCCGTGATAACGGTATCCATCGCACTCTCGACGAGATCGGTCGTCACAGTCGTATCGGTCGCAAGGAGATCGGACGCACCTACCGCAAGGTCAAGCAGGAACTCGGTCTGAAGATTAAGCCCGCTCAGCCAACGGGATTCGTTTCGTCTTTCTGCAACAAGTTGCAGGTTCCACAGGTCATCGAACGCGAGGCTTTCGATCTGCTCGGTAAACCCGAGATCCGACAGGTCGCCGCAGGTCGTAGCCCGACGGGCATCGCCGCAGCCGTGGTCTACTTGGCTTGCATGATGTATCCCGAGAACTACCGCACCCAACGCGATGTCGCTCAGGCTGCTGGTGTCACCGAGGTGACCATCCGCAACCGTTACAACGAGATCTGCGATGTCTTGGGTCTGGATCGCCGTGTGCTTGGCAAGCAATAAATACATATAGTCGCTGAAGCCATCACTGGACATGGCACGTTTTCTGCTTCCGCCGAGGAAGGATTCCACCACCAAGGAATTGAAGAAAGCGTTGCTGTCGTTGGGATACCATAAATCTACCGATGATCCTCGTCCTAATGCGCTAACGGGGTTCGATCCGAAATGGATGCCCGATTGGGTAATCGATGTGTTGGATAGGGATTATCCGCTCACTTACAATCCACGCTTTGAAAAAGAAGGGGATTTCCAACATTTCCTACATGAAGATAATGATGTCAGCATTGATGTTGGCACCCACGAAGCCTCGGAGTATCGCTGGGACACGATCGAGGAGTTCTATCGCCGTCAGGAAGATAACTTCGATGGCATGATTGACAAGGTGTCAGATATCTCGGAGGTTCAGAACCCCTTACACATGATAGTGGGAGTGGAAGCCGAAATCAATGGCGAGAACTTGGATTGGGTAATCGGGTTTCACGTTCCCGCAGATAGGTGGGAAGCCATAAACACGCAAGTTATCGCAGGCAAATACATATAGGTGATGACACGCTCCTCACTTATGTGGGATTACGTTAGCATCGTTCTGGTGCTGGTCAGCCTATGGTTGGCATACCGTCTCAAGACCTTTAACGATAAGCCTCCCGTGATCGAGGAGGTAGAAGTCATAGTCGAGGTCGAGAACACCGATCGGTTGCTGGAACTGACGCAACGTTTGGGACAGCGACAGCAGGATCTTCAGCACTCCGAGGATGCCGTCACGCATCTAAGCCATCAGGTGGCCCAACTGCAAACCCAACTCGAGGCCACGCAACAGGAAGCCAAGAAGCAGAAGGGTCGTGCCGCGTCGGCACATACCTCCAAGGGTCAGATTCTGGAGAAGTGGGCTCCGTTCGTGGACCATCCGGAGATAGATCCAGATTGGGAGGCCGAGAACTGGTCTTTCATGGGAAATCCCATTGATTACATCGTCTGGGACTACCGCAAGGATCGGGAGGAGAATCTCGAGGATGGAATGATTTACATCATGGATGTTAAGTCCGCAAAAGCCCAATTGAGCACCAAGCAGCGTCGCATCAGGGATCTGGTGAAGGCAGGCAGGGTGGAATGGCGAGAGATACGTCTCGAGTAAACCTATAAGTAGTCGGGGAGTGCTATCTTGCCCATGGGTTGGCTCGAGAAGGACTTCCGTGATACCATCGACGAACTCGGTGAGTGGGCACAATCGGTCTTCACCAATACCAAGGGAGTGAGCGACATCGATGTCACCGTGAGCCCCAACGATTCTCCGCACGATGTTGCGGGAGAGGTTCTGATCAACTCCCATCCTAACAACAAGGTTCACATGAGGGGTTTTCTGCACACACCCACGATGGCAAGAAACTCGGAGAGCAAGGATGCCCGCGACGACGATGATTACTGGTTGGTGGACTTCAACTTGGTGTGGTCCCCGCAACTCAAGGATTACTCCCAGTTCCAAACCACGAACGACAATATCGATGGCATCCGTGCTAAGGCGGGGATGAGAAGGCAGGCTCGTGCCGGAGTCATGCCTGAGAACTACCATCAAAGCATCAACCGCAAGAAGATGCTAACGGAATACTACGGCGACGGAGGGGTGGTCTTCGGTGAATGACATGACGAAATGGGATAGCACCCAGACCATGTTGAAATTGTTCGGTGATCTCGGTTACGACATGTCCTACCAGTTTACCAACGAGGTCGACTTCGATGACGACCAGAAGATGTTCCTCAGATCGCTGGAGACTCCACCGCAGTGGTTGGTCATGGATCGGGAGTTCACCGACAAGTCGGTCTTTCTGGATTATTTCGAGAACCTCGGTTGGCAACCCGAAAGAAAGGGGTTCTCACCCAAGGGACCAAGGCCCGGAGGCGGTGAAGTAGATTCCAACGGCAATCCCATTTCCACCATCTGGCAAGTTCAACACCTGATAGCACCAACGATAAGTAAGAAACCGCTGGACGATATTGCCAACTCGGAACTGTTTGCGTCGTTTGGCAGAGATAGAAACATGCGGATCTACATCTCGGGTGGGTTCATAGCCTTCTACCCCGACGGTTACAGCAACATGGTGCTGCTGGAGTTCTACGATAGACCTGTCGAGGGAACTACCAAGATCATGCACGGTGAAGTTCACTACGGTGAGAAAGCGTTCAAGAAGTTTAAAGAAATGAGAACGTTCGTTCCCGCTCGTGGCCATCCCGATAGCATCAACAGGTGGATAATATGAGATTCAAGAAAAGAACCTCGTTCGATGATTGGCCTACCGATCCTGCTGAATACATGAAGGAGATGATTAGGAAGCCACACTTGGCATTCATGCCTTATGTGGGCGGACCACCTGCGAGAACCAATGACATCGTCATGCTATCTCCCCTATCCAGAACGGAATATCCAAGGGCCGTCATCATCATCGAATACATGGTGGATGAATCGGGTAGCATCATCTACGCGAACGATTATGCCATCCAAGCCGCAGCCATCTTCTTCAGGGCGGGAAATAACATCATCAACGTGGATAACCACGATGCCAAGAACAAAACCTTCTTCGATTTTTACTACGGCGGTGACGATCTCATGATGATAGCAGATAGCGAACTTCTGGAAGGACAGACAAACCAACTCATGCTGATAGATCCCGACGAGTGGGAGTTCTCAAAGATGTGGGAGGACACCCAATACGATGCCCAAGAGGCTTCCGCTAATCAGGATCTTAGAAAAGTTCTCGACGACTTCGAGAAGACGGGGCCTGTTCCCGGAGGTTCGAGTAACAACTGGATATTCAACCCCGCATCATCCAGACGCTGGCCCGATATCATTCTGGAGGGATCGAACGCGTCCATACTGGCTCTGGATGCCAAAGGAGTAGAGATGATGCTGGGAAGACTGGACGATCGGCAGGACTTCCACGCTGCCATCAACGGACGTTATGTGTGATCATACAAGCATGGCGGTATCGTTGTCATTCCTAAGGATCTCTATCTCCTCGCGAACGCGACGGACGAAATGCTCCTTTTCGGTATCAACGACGGTATCCTGTCTCCAAGTTCTACCACCCGAAGACATCATGATTTCGCCTACCCAATAGGGCTGCTGGTATGACGGAGGTGTGACCTCTGCCCATATTTCTACCATGGTCAATATGGGATTAGTGACTATTTAATTCTTGCGGGTAAGGTATATGACGGTGATAGCACCAGATGTCGGTATGAGATGTCGCAAATGCGGTAAATACAAACCGGGCAAGATACAGGAACTCATGCAGAGACTGTTAGCCGGCGATTCTCTGACGACGGAAGAACTCGTGGCCCTTCAGCGATCGGACGATGATGTTACCTGCTCATGCACACAGATCTACGCTTTCATACCCCATGCCATCAACTGGTCTTGCAGTTCACCACGCGGTTGGTGAAAGGTATATAAGGGTGGTGTCACCCACGGTAGATTACAAGGTGATACCAAATGGTAAAGATTGACGTAAAATGTGCAGAAGGATACACGGCTAAGGAATGGACTCGAGACGACACTCTCGCTTACTTCATCAAAGGCCCGACCACAGTCGGAAACGACAAAGGCGACATCGGACGCTTCGACGTTCGTGGCAAGTTCGCTGGAAAGTTCAAAGCAGAATACGGGGCTCGCAAGAGATTCGGCATTCTCGAAGGTAGCAAGGCCGCTGAGCGAGCCGTCGTTACCCTGACAACGCCTGACGGCAACTCGATCCACATCGGGGATGTCGACGCTGGCAAGATGACCACTCAGCAACGCATCACTCTCGGAATGTGTCTCAACAACGCTACCGCTCTGGTGGCAGCGCAGATGGATGCGGAAAACGCTCCACAGAACCTCGTGCAGACGGTTTTCAACCTCGCAGACCAACTGTATGAGGAATACAACAACCGCTACTCCGAGGAATGAGCATGGAAATCCGATTGGATCTTGGTGGCAGCCGAGTGCTTGTCTTCAGTGATTACTCGGACACCGCTTACATGAAGGTGACGGTCGAGGAGACCTCTGGGGCGTCCACGATAACCTTGGGACTCGTAAAACGCGACGATCTCAAGCGAATGGGCCGTTCCGTCTGATCGACCATCCCTAACTTTCGAAGAGAAGATATAAGTAGGTGCTACTGATAACGCTTGGTCATGATAGAACTCATGCAGTTCGCTCGTCAGCAAGGATTGGAGGTCACGCACGACTACCTGATCGATAATCCCGTGGCGGTTTCGATAGACGAAGCGCGAGTTCTCAAAGCCAAGTGGGCTCTTCGCTGGAAACTACGAAGATGCCGGGGTTGTGACGTCACGTTCAATATCGACGAGGGTGGTTTATACTACCTGTGTCATCAATGCGTTGAGGAGGCAAAGGCATGAAAGCGATAAACGATGTCAGACTGGGATTCAAGGATCAGGAGGTTCTCGTGACCGCTGATATCGATATGGTCGAGGGAGATCTCGACGATCTTTACTTCGTCATGTTCAACATCTTGGACAAACCGCTACGTTTCGTGGTGGCCGTGGCCGGTAACTTCGTCGATTTTCTGGTCGCCAAGGGATACCAGCGATCCGAGTTGGAACTGTGGTTGAAGAACAAGCCGCAGAAGTATCTCGAAGTGATCGTGCAGAACCAATTGGAAATCATGCAATCCGCCAAGGAACGCGTCAAGGTGGTTCTCGACAACCAGAAATCCGCAGATCAGGCTCGCATGGTGGTGACATCGATGTTGGCCAAGGGTCATTTCAATCAGGTGAGCACCTACCGATTCCCCGATGGCACCGAGGATACCAAACTCCAGAAGGTGCCAACTCAGGACATGGACCGCGATCTCGGTGTCATGTTGGAAGTCATCAAGAACTGGGAGAACTTCGATTACGATACGTTCATGAAAAGGATGGTGGAACAACATGGCTGAAAGCATGGATCTCGACGATGCCATCGCCTCCATGAAGGAGTCAGGATCGGTTCCCGACGGATTCCTGTTCCGAATCATCGTGGAGGAAGGCTCCGACCTGCAACCCTTTGGAACCAGCGTCTACGGACTGACGGTCACGCACGAACTCGAGTTGAACCGAGCCAAGGCCGAGAAGGAAGGCACCGTATACGATATCTTCGACGTGATCGGCTTCGAACCGATCGATTCCATGGCCAGCCTAATGAAGAAGGTGGACACCCTGCTATCGCAGATCGTGAAGCAGAGTCAGGAGGAAGGATTCATCAAGGGCGTATCCTTGGCGGTGCATTTCATCAACCGACCTCCAGAGGAAGCGGGCTGGGGATCTCCATCGGGCCAACTGCCTGAAAACGATTCCGAGGACGACGATATCTTCTGACCAAAGATATATAAGGGTGCTACCGAGATAGACCTACTACGATCTGCCACAGTAGGCAGGATAAACAGGTTTGATACAGATGGACACCACTTTTGACCCAATGCAAGCATACATATACAGCAAGAGAAACCGTGGACTGAGAGTCAGTCTCGGTGGTTTGAATCCGACGGGGGCTTCCTGTCGCATCACCGATGAACGTGGAAACGAGCAACTCGTGGGCAAGTGCCATCGACAGGTCTGGTATTCCAAGAAGAGGGTTCCAAGAACCAACGAAGCCGATGACCTGAGCATGATCCGATTCGGTATCGGGGATGCCGTGGAAGAGGAACTGCAACAGCACTGGGAGAACCAAGGCGTTCTGCTGGCCAGCAACCTCAAGTTGAAGGAACCCATCGGCAACGATGGTAACGAGGATGTATTCCTATCGGGTGAGATCGATGCCGTGCTAAGATACTTCGAGTGCGATGACACGGGCAAGATCACCATGATAGACACCAACAAAGCCATCGGCATCGAGGTCAAATCGACCCGTGGTTACTTCTCCGAGAAGCACCTCATGGGCAAGGGCAACAAGATGTATCCCATCGGTTTCCCGAAGTTGGAACACCTGATGCAAGCCGCTATGTATCTGCACTGTCGCAAGGCGGTCGAGAAGGCATACGATGTTGAGATTCCATACTTCGTCATCGTCTACGAGATCGTGGATTCCTGCAAGGCCAACCAGTTCCGAATCGAGTTGTCCAACGGCTACGACGGAGAGATCCTCGTCAAGACCATGGACGGCAGGCTCATCACGCCCGAGACCGATCCCATGATTCAGTTGAAGGAGAACATCGTTTACCAAGCCATCAAGGGACTCACCCTTGAGAACATGCTGGAACGCTACATGGAATGCTGGGAGAAACTCAAGGAGGATACCCCTCCCGATCGTGAGTTCGTGCTCAGGTATTCCGACGAGGTCTTCGAGATGATGGTCGAACAAGGCACCCTGTCCAAGACCAAGATGAAGGCATGGGAGTCCAACGACAAGGCAGCCGTGGGAGATTGGCAGTGCTCATACTGCGATTGGAAGGACGAGTGCTATCCGTTCGGTGTGCTCACCGAGAGGGTGGAATCGGGAGAAATATCCATGGAAGATGCCATGCGAGAACTCGGTTTCTAATCGTCACCTTGCCAAGCCTGATCGCGAAAGAGGTTCCAAAGCCTCGTGGGGAAAGGATTACCCGAAGCGTAGTTGGTTTATAGCCATGGGATTAGGCATTTTCCGAAGTTCCCATTCCCATACTCCATGCGGTTCGCCGTAGGTTTGGTAGATTCGTAACGCGTCGGGATCACCTTGCCGCGTCATCTCTATTACGGTAGCATACGCCCATTCTTTGGGAGGTGCAGGCACACTCGGATCGGTATACTGCTTCGTCGTCCACCATGTCCTCGCACCCTGCACGACGTTCCGGTTGTATGCCTCCACCACTTTCATAGTATACTTGTCATGCTTTCCGTTGCCATTCTCATCAAAATAGGAGTAGGTGAATTGGATGTCTCCGTTCGTTTTTGGATCGTTGGTTATCTTGACAAGTATATCATACAACTCCTTGCTTGCCTTAGCCGTCGTGGGACTGGTTCCAAAATCCCAGTAATCTCCGGTATTATCCGTGGTGGCAGACCCTCGCCAGAAAACCCTGTCCAAGAAATCCTGCATTGTATTGATGCTATCGACCTTCAGATCGATCATCGGTGAACGGGAGTCTAAGAGTTTACGAAGTTCCGCGTATTCCATGGCCATTCCTCAGTATACCGTGCCCACGATGATAGCGATGTCGTCCTGCTTGCCACCCATCCATTTGGTTAGAGGAGGTGTATCGGAAGACCAGTCAAGATCGTCGGTGTCACGCTCGGCGTATAGATCTTCCACCGCTTTCTGCCCGAAAGGTGCCCAGCGGTTGTTATCGTTGGATGCTTGGTATGCCGCGACGCATAGTTTCTCCGCCATCTCCTGAGAGTCCGTGCATGATTCTATCAACTTAGCGATCTCCACATGGTAAAGATTGTCCCATAACCCGTCGGATGCCATGACGATGATGTCACCGGGTCTGACGGGGACGTATCCGCGATCCGCGTCGTCGGGAGTCTCCGCACCGTCGGAGGATAACTGATACGGGTAGTTGAAACCTATGGCTTGAGGGTTGGTCTCGAAGAAAACCCTGCCGTTGCGGTAGATGGCAAATCCTGAATCACCCAAGTTGGCGTATTGCAGGACCTCCGATCCGTCGTCGTGTCGAACCATCACAGCCGTGCAGGATCCTTGCAGACCCGTTGTCAGCGTGGCATCGTAAGCCGAGTCGAGAACCGTTATCAGATCGTCGCTGTCGTAGATCGATAGCATGGCGTTGTAAGCCACGGTTTGCGCCCATACCTTGGGATCCACACCTTCCTCGGCCCAGCCTCCGACTCCATCGAAGACCGCTGCGGACGAGAATCCTTGATCATCCGTGTAGAAGTAAGCGTCCTCTCCTCCCGTCTGCGCCTTCTCGGGATGTGGGATGTAGAACGCTGCCCAATCCAGACTCGACATACCTTGCTATCAGTCTGCCGACTATTTATAGATTGGCAAAGTATATGAGGGTGGTGATACCAATGGGTTTTATGTTCGTTCCGGTTTCCGTCAAGGGCAACTGTTACCCTTATCGCGACATCTTGGCTGGCACTTACGGCATGAAGTGGAACAAGCCACGTCGCTGCTATCAGGGGCAGATGGAGATCCGAGGTCGCAAGATCGCCAATCTGGAACAGTTCTGCAATCATTTCAACCTGTCGATGTGGGTTTCGGGAACTCCCGTCAACTTCGTGGATAACGAGATCGAGGAAAACGATTTCATCGAGCAGAAGGATTTCGACGATTCCAACTTGGGCAAGGTGGGTGGACATCAACTGCCCGAGGATGCCAACGCGGTGGGTTACAAGGAAATCGTGGTGACCGACGAGTTCGAAGCGCAGTGGGACGTAGAGGATTACTTCGAGGGAACTCGCTTCCAGAATCCACGTCAGGAGCAGCGTCAGGTTATTCCAGAGATAGTGGACGCTGTCAAGGCGGGATACAAGAACATAGTCGTGGAATCACCCGTTGGATCGGGTAAGTCAGCCATGGCGATGGTCGTTCCCAAGATGTTCGATAGCAGAGCCTACGTCGTGACCCCACTCAAGGGACTTCAGAAGCAGTATCTGGACGAGATGCCGTTCATGCGTTCCGTCATGGGAAAGGGAAACTACGAGTGCGCTCTCAGCATCGAGGCGAACTGCCGTAACGAAGCGGATGCCGAAAGAGCGTGGGAATCCAAGCAGATAGGAAACGAGAAAGCAGTCTCGTGCCAAGCCGATCTGGCTCCTTGCAGCACCATCGGTTTCAAGTGCGGTATGAAACTACCGATCAAGAAGCAACAGGTGGATTGGTCGGTGTCGGAGGACAAACTGTGCGAGTATTACCAAGCACTCCATAAGGCCCACCATAACCGATACTTCGTTGGTAACACCAGTTACCTGATGCGTATGAACTCCAGCGGAATGTATCTGCTACCTCGTGACTTCATCGTTTTCGACGAAGCGCACACCCTCCCTTCTACGCTCTCCGATTACTACGCTTTCACCGTTTCCATCCGCAAGTTGGAGATGTTGCTCGACGTGCCGAGTTTCAACGATATCATGGCTGCGCCGGAAGTCAGCCAGAGTGGTATGGCCAAGAAGAGGGAGAACATGTTGACTCCATGGCATCCCGTGTCATCCAAGGACACATGGGGCTTTCCACGGATCGGAAGTATCAGGACGGACACACCGCTCGATCGTCAGAAGATGGGTGCCAAGGTCTGGACCATGTATCTCGAAAGAATGAGGGACGCTATCGTCTCCAGACTCAAGGGTTACGACGAAAGAACCGTCCGCATGGCTACCAACACCAAGAACTACCTGCAACGCTTGATTGAAAGCCTGAAGACCGAACCTGATAACATCATCTGGCAATACGATGACGAGAGCGAACCCATCTTCGTTAGTTTCAAGCCCATGGACATCACCGATAGAAGCGAGGAACTCCTGTTGAACTTGGGTAAGCATCGCATATTCCTGTCGGGAACCATTTCCGATATCGATATATACTGTCGTGAGATGGGGCTCAAGAAGTCGGAAACCTGCTACATCAAGATAGAATACAGTTCGTTCCCTGTTAATAACCGTCCCATCTTTACCACGCTGAAGGGCGGGGATCTAAGCCGCAAGGGTCGCAGAGAGGAGCATTACAATGCTACCGCACAGAGAATCGTTGAAATCGCCAACCAGTTCCCCGATCAGAAGGGTCTGGTGCTACCGTATACCGATGAGTTGGAGAAGAACATCGTCGAGGCGGTAGGAAGAATCGATCGTAACGTGGCCGATAGGCTGGTGACGCACAGCAAGAACCCCAACGAGAGGGATCAGGTGTTCGATAACTTCACGAAATCGTCAGGCAACGGTATTCTGGTGTCCACCTACGCTAACCAAGGTTACGATGGTGGTTCCGTGGGATTCTTGGTAATTCCCAAACTTCCTTTCCCCAGTCTGGGAGATGTGCGTATCGCTAAGAAGTTGAACGATAATCCCGATTGGTATACCATGCAGACCGGCGTCATGCTAACGCAAATGCTGGGACGCATCGTGAGAAGTCCCAAGGATCGGGGCAAGATGTATATCATCGATCCCTCGTTTGACTACCATCTGCGAGCGCAGCGTGATGGTAGAAAACCTCTGAAATCGTTCCTTCCCGAATACTTCCAAGATGCCATCCAGTCGAACCGTGGTGGCGGAGCCTACCAGACGAAGTTATATTAAGGTAGACACAGGATTGATGATCATGAGAATCGCTATCGCGGGAAAAATGGCTTCGGGTAAGACAACGTTGGCTAAGGCCCTGATAGAACGAGGGTTTCAGAAACTTTCTTTGGGTGGTAAAGTCAAGGACATCGCTCGTGACCTTTTCAAGATGGATGTCAAGGATAGACCCTTGCTTCAGCAGATCGGAATGAAGATGCGTGAGATCCGACCCTCGGTCTGGATCGATTACATCATCGACATCGGCAAGGCGGGCGGTGACATGGTTATCGACGATGTCAGGTTCGTCAACGAGGCCAAGGCCCTCAAGGAAGCAGGGTGGACAATCATCAGGTTGAACATCGAGGATAATCTTCAGAAGGAACGGTTGCAGAACACCTACGATAACTGGGAGGTTCATTGGAACAACCGTGGCGATCCTTCGGAAACCGAAGTCATGCAGATTTTGGCCAACCACGTCGATCTGGAACTCGAATCGGGACCGGATGCCGTCGAGCAGATGTTGGAGTTCATCTTTGCTTCAGATACCGAATCTTAGGTAGTTCTCGGAACGACCCTTGTTATCGCAACCGATAGGGATATCGGCCTGAAGGATATCGGCAAACCCGCAATCGGGGCATCTAACGGTTATCTCTCCCAGTATGACGTTACCGTAGGCATCCTCGTCGTTCTCCAAGTATCTCACGAAGATCATGTTCTCGTGTCTACACTTACCTATCTCGTAGTATTCCTCGGTTTCCTTGTCGTATTCCTTGATAGTGCCGTGTGGGTGGGGTCGGTAGAACGACCCGCCTCTAACCGTGAAGTCGCAGTTAGCGCACTTGGCATCGATCTTGGCATCTCGGGAGTAATCGTAATCCGTTTCACCCACATCGTAGTTACTGACCTCGATGCGGTGCTCCAGTTTCGGAGAGATGTAGTAATCGTCGGGCCCGTAGTCGATACCCTCGTATTCGCCTCGGCATTTGTTACCGCAGAAGTTCCTCATTCCGACGGCAGTCATGACCTCGACCTTGGCAGGTTTAGGACAAAGGTAGCATCGTGGGAATGATTCGGCCGACATACCCAAGGTATCCTTGTCGATACGAGATCCCGTGACCGGTTGGTAAGATCCTTCGACCTCCACGCCCCAATCGGTAGCAGGATCGACGGTGGTCCACACGAAACGCATCGTGTCATCGGTTACCGACCTTGGTAGACCTTCCAGACCGTAATCGGATAGCATCATGTTTTCCCATCTTTGCTTGGCACCGCTATCACCGTAGTAATCTATATCCTTGCCTTCAGCGACCACGATGATGTGGTTACCAACGAAGGCATCGTCCATGTAAGCCAAACCTATCTCGTATTCGTAGGGAATCTCTTGGCGATCGAGTTCCTCACTGATGGCACTGGCAGCCTGACCGCAACCACCCCGTAACCAGTAGTTGTCATCCTCGTCCTCGGAGTAGAACAGACCTGCCTTGTGTTCGTAATCGAAATATGTGCCGTCGAGAACAGCATCTCGGTATCGGGACTGTGTATCCTCGTTCCATTCCAACATTATCTGCTGGGCCCTGCGATCCTCTTCCGTCTTGGCTTTGATGGGCACCACCATGGGATCGAACCAGATGATGTCACCGGTGGAGGACATGCCCTTGTTCTCGGGCCATAGGTCTCTAACGTAGTATCCCATCTGGTAAGCGTGTCGCAACATGGGAGTCAGACCTCGCCTTCCCAAAGGTTCCATGGTATCGAAGTTACGGGATCCGATCTGTCCGACCCGATCCATGAGCACGATGGCATACTGATCACCGTATCGGAACTTGCCCTTGATATCAGCGTAGTCCAAACCGGAAAGGTAGTCATCCTCGGGATACAACGAATTGCGTTCCAAGATGGCATCTCGCATCTGGTTCATTATCTGAGGGGTCATCTCGCCCGTGAAGGTGTAACTGATGTTGGGAAGGCCCGGGGTTTTGGTTCCTTGCTTCTGCTGCGATTCCAGTTCCTCGAAGAACCGTAACTGCAAACGATTCATGTGCCGAACCATCTCGTCGCGAGAGTTGAGGTTCATAATCTTGATGACTTGGTTGGAATCGGTAGGAGATGTGAAAACACCACCTGCACTACCACGACCGACGAAATCACCGAACATGATATCTCCTTACCGTCACGACTATTTATATTATGCGTAACGTTGGACGTTGCTGGACCAGTTGTTACCGACGACGTTGGAGTTCATGAGAGCGAAGGTGGTGTAATCATCGAGGGAGGGTTCATCGGCCCGATACCACTCGTGGGTAAGATAGTCGTCTCCCGCGGACTCGGGGGATCCTTGCTTGTAACCGTATGGCAGGAGGGTGCTACCATCCTCGTCGAAACCCTGACATATCTGCTCACCTTCGTCGTCGTAGCACTGGAGATCGGTGTAGTATTCGTTGTAGGTGTCATCCTGATCGGTGTAGGAGCAGAATGCCTCACGGAAGTTCATGGCCACCATGGTGTCCTGCTTTCGGAAGGACGTGGGATCGGGAAAACGCGAGACCACTGGGTCGAAGAAGACCAACTGTCCGTTGCCACGCCGAAGGTAGTTCTCCTCGTTGGCAACCATGTCCCTGACGACGTGTCCCGTTTGCGTCCAGAACCAATCGTTTATCTCGACCTGCCACGAAGCCTTTTGCTCCTCCTCGAGTTCGTTAGCACTCTCGGGAAGGTATTCCATGATGATGTAGTTAACGGGCACCCTGCTAACACGAGCAGCGGTAAACACGGAGAGTAACTCGTCCGAACCGGAGACGGAAGCGGTGGGTATCATGCCCTCGGTGCTTTTTGTAACCTGAGCGTCCACCAAGTTCCACATGGTATCGTAGTTGAGTTGGGAAGATCCCGCCTCGTAGACCTTGGGTAGCCA
>MDTD01008935.1_pt1 | contig 16625 bp, 19 predicted proteins | sample 811221 | NCBI WGS metagenome assembly MDTD01 (sample SAMN05326646, study PRJNA326480) | marine metagenome | isolation source: seawater | place: Pacific Ocean: South West | collected 2011 | reverse complement strand
AATCAATCAAGCTATATGCTTAATAGACTTTCTTTTGACATGAGACAACAAAATATAAACAGCGGCAGGTGTAATTCCGTCAATTCTAAGAGCTTGACCTAAGGTTTTTGGTCTAATTTGCTTAAATTTTGCTTTAACTTCGTTAGATAAACCAGATAAATTACTGTAATTAATGTTTTCAGGTATAATGAGATTTTCGTCCCTTTTAAAAGCTAAAATGTCAGCATTTTGCCTAATAAGATATCCTTTATAATGGGCGTTTATTTCAGCCTGATCATCAATTTCTCTAGAATATAGAGGAATTTCAGACCAAATTTCACGAATTTTGCCCATATTTACACCTTTTTGACTTAAGATCTGACAAGCACTCCTCATGACACCATCTTTCGCTATGTTTATACCATGATTTGAAGCCTTCGATGGGCTGATTTTGAGATTGTTAAGTAACTTATCCATTTTTTTTAGTTTTAATGACTTTTCTCTAAAAATTCTCGACCTGCTATCAGAAACTAAACCAATTTTAATACCTTTATCAGTTAATCTTAAATCGGCGTTGTCTGCTCTTAAACTTAACCTATACTCAGCTCTAGATGTAAACATTCGATAAGGCTCTGCAACGCCTTTGGTCACCAGATCATCGATCATTACTCCAATATAAGCGTCAGATCTATTTAATATAAATGGCTCTAATGACTTTACAGATAATGCTGCATTAATACCAGCAATCAACCCTTGCGCTGCTGCTTCTTCATATCCAGTTGTTCCATTTATCTGGCCTGCAAGGTAAAGATTTCTAATTTTTTTGGTCTCAAGAGTTAAAAATAACTCTCTAGGATCAATAAAATCATACTCAATTGCATATCCAGCCCTGATAATTTTTACATTCTCTAAACCACTGATTTTACTACACATTTCTTGCTGAATGATATATGGTAGAGATGTTGATATTCCATTAGGATAAACAGTATGATCCTCAAGGCCTTCTGGCTCTAGAAAGATCTGATGTCTTTGTTTATCAGAAAATTTAAAAATTTTATCCTCTATAGATGGACAATACCTTGGACCTAAACTTTTTATATTGCCAGAATACATAGCGCTCTTATTGAGATTTTTTGAAATTATCTTGTGAACAGCATCATTGGTATAGGTCATCCTACATGAAACTTGTCTATTAACATTTTTAGAAGTAAGGAAAGAAAAGAAATAGGGATTATCGTCTGCAAATTGCTCTTCAAGATTTTCATAATTGATTGTTCTTGAATCTAATCTAGGAGGTGTACCAGTCTTCAATCTACCCATTTTGAAATTGAATTTTTTTAACTGCTCACTCAACCCTGTTGTTGGTTTTTCGTTAAATCTTCCTGCGGGTGTTTGATCTTCTCCGATGTGAATAACACCATTTAAAAAGGTACCCGTTGTGAGTATTAACTTGCTAGATAAAATTTTATTTCCACTTTTTGTTATAAAGCCATTTATGGCATTTTTTTCGAAAACAAACTCAATTACAGGATCTGAAAAAATCGTTAAATTACAATAGTTTACAAGTTTTTGTTGCATATATTTTTTGTACAAAGATCTATCACTTTGAGTTCTTGGTCCTCTTACTGCTGGTCCTCTACTTCTATTTAATAGTCTAAATTGAATACCTGATTTATCCGCAACTTCGGCCATTACTCCGTCTAACGCATCTATTTCTCTTACTAGGTGACCTTTTCCTAAACCTCCTATTGCTGGATTGCAAGACATCTCGCCAATAGTTTCAAACTTGTGGGTGAATAAAGCGGTATTTACTCCCAATCTAGCTGCTGCTGCTGCGGCCTCGCATCCGGCGTGACCACCACCAATAACAACTACATCAAATGATAACTCTTTTTTCATAAATTTAATTTATTACTGATTTGATATTTTACAAGCTATGAGATGCCTTATTTACCAATACAAAAATTATCAAATATAGATCCAAGTATTTCCTCAACATCAACTTTTCCCACAATAGTTCCAAGGTGTCTTATAGATAATCTTAAGTCCTCAGCTGCTAAATCAAATTCATGTTTATTTTTTTTATCTATAAAGACCTGCAGATGTTTATAACATTCCTTTAAATGTAATCTGTGTCTCGATCTGGTTATTAAAACATCATTAGTTCTTAAAAATTGTTTTTTGATTTTTGATTTTATGGCTTCTATTAGTTTGTCTAAATTATTGTTTTCTTTAATCGAAATAACCAATGGAGTAATTTTAAAATTGATATTTTTTAAGTGTTCTGTTCCTAAATCTGATTTATTTATTGCTAAAATAGATTTATGATGTAATTTTTCATTAAAAAACCCTTTAAAATCAAGCCTTTTTGGGTCTAACAAAATGATATTCAAATCTGCATCCTCAGCTCTATTTATTGCCAATTTTACACCCTTTGCCTCTATCTCATCGCTTGAGTTTCTTATGCCCGCAGTGTCTGAAATTATAACAGGTATTCCTCCAATATTTAAATGCGTTTCAATAACATCTCTAGTAGTGCCTGCCATTTCTGAGACTATGGCTACTTCTCTCTTTGAAAGATAATTTAAGAGGCTAGACTTTCCCACATTTGGAGGTCCTATAATTGCAATTTTAAAACCTTCCCTAATTATCTCTCCAGTTTTATTATCATCTAGTGTGGCCTTTATTTCATTTTTAACATTTTCACATCTGTCCTTCACATTTTTTGAAACATTTTCTGGTATATCTTCTTCTGGGAAATCTATCTTTGCCTCAATATCAGACAAAATTTTAATTAATTCCTCTCTCCAAAAATTGAATTTTTTTGAGCTATCACCAGACATAATTCTTAAAGCTTGTTTTCTTTGTAGTTCTGTTTCTGCTGCTATTAAATCGCCAATACTTTCAGCTTTTAATAGGTTTATTTTATTATTTTGAAAAGCTAATTTAGTAAATTCACCGGGTTCTGCTAACCTACAATCATCAAATTCTTCAAGCACATTTAATATTTCTTGTACTACTGCTTTACTTCCATGAACATGTAATTCAGCCATATCTTCACCTGTGTAGCTGTTTGGGCCTCTAAAAAATAATACGAGACCTTCGTCTATCAATCCCCCATTTTTTGGATTTGTTATCTTTTTTAATGTTGCCTCCCTAATTTTTGGTGGACTGCTCTTTGTCAAAGACGAAATAATTTGATCTGTTTTAGTTCCAGAAATTCTTATTACAGCTATTCCAGAAATACCTGGGCCTGATGATAGTGCATAAATTGTCATTGATAATTGACTATATCAGGAAATATAAAAAATAAACTCTAAGATGGTTTATTCATTGAATTGAAGAATTCCGCGTTATTCTTGGTATTTTTCAATTTAGAATTTAAAAATTCTATTGCATCCATTGAGCCCATAGGAGCTATTATTCTTCTTAAAACGTTCATTTTTTGAAGGTCATTCTTATCAAATATAAGTTCTTCTCTTCTAGTTCCAGATTTAGTAATATCAATTGCTGGGAATATTCTTTTTTCTGATATTTTCCTGTCTAATATAGTTTCGCTATTACCAGTACCTTTAAACTCCTCGAAAATTACTTCATCCATCCTGCTTCCAGTATCTATCAGAGCAGTTGCAATTATTGTAAGTGATCCACCTTCTTCAATATTTCTAGCGGCACCAAAAAATCTTTTTGGCCTCTGAAGTGCGTTTGCATCTACTCCTCCGGTCAAAACTTTACCAGAACTAGGAACAACCGCATTGTAAGCTCTGCCTAGTCTAGTTATTGAGTCTAAAAGAATTACAACATCTTTTTTATGCTCTGTTAATCTTTTAGCTTTTTCTATTACAATTTCAGCTACAGCCACATGTCGCTGGGCGGGTTCATCAAAAGTTGAACTTATTACTTCTCCCTTAACGGTTCTTTGCATATCAGTAACTTCCTCTGGTCTTTCATCGATTAGCAATACCATAAGATAACACTCTGGATGGTTAGCTGTAATTGCGTTTGCAATACTTTGTAAAATCATTGTTTTACCAGCTTTTGGGGGTGATATTATTAGAGATCTTTGGCCTTTTCCAATTGGGCTGACAAGATCAATTAATCTTGGGGTTAAGTCAGGTTTCTTTTCAGTTTTATTTTTCTCACTTTCCATTATCAGCTGATTATTTGGATAAAGTGGTGTTAAATTATCAAAAGCAATTTTATGTCTAGCTTTTTCTGGTTCTTCAAAATTAATCTTGCTTACTTGTAATAAAGCAAAATATCTCTCTCCATCTTTAGGGGCCCTTACTGGACCTTCTACGGTATCTCCTGTCCTTAAACCAAATCTTCTTATTTGACTTGGACTTACATATATATCGTCTGGACCAGGTAGATAATTTGATTCCATGGCTCTTAAAAATCCAAAACCATCTTGAAGTAATTGAAGAACACCCGCGCCTGTAATTTCTTCGCCTTTTTCAGCATGTTTTTTTAAAATAGAAAAAAGTATTTCTTGCCTTCTTAAAGTGCTCGCATTTTCAATGCCAAGTTTTTCAGCATCATCTATGAGCTGCTCTGAAGTTTTTCCTTTTAATTCTTGAATATTCATGGGAGTTTTTTGTGATGGAAAGAATATATATATTAATTGGTATTATTCAAGCCCCTAATAATCAGCATTATTGGCAATTTCTTTTGCAAATAAATCTACACTATCCCAATCTGTAAATTCATAGGTTTTGGAAAGATCAGTTGGACCATCTGTTAAATACATAATTAAACGAATGATGTGTTTATCAAAAAAGCCATATCTGGGATAATCAATCTTTCCAGCAAATACACCAATTTTAAATGGTTTCCATTTTGAAATTTTGAGAAATTTTTTTATGTATGGATTAGTGTCGGCAGTATTTTTATTCGACTTTCTTGCAACAACATTTACTGAAAAAAAAATACTTTTTTTATTATTCAATATATTTTTATTTAGATCAATAAATTTATACAGTTCTTTAGAGTGTCTTCCATATCTTATACTTGCTCCTATAATAATTTGACTAAAATCAGATAAATTAATTTTTTTCGCCTCATCCAATGGCATAATTTGTGTTTTATGATTACCTAAAAAGTTTATTATTCTTTTACAAATATTTATGGTGTGGCCATCTGTGCTTGAGTAAATTATTAATGAACTTAACATTTTGAAATTTATTATTTCTTACTCATTATTTGTTGAGGCATTTTTTGATAAAATTCTTTTTTAACTTTGTATTCAATATCTTCTTTATCCTGAGCCGACCCTTCTGCTTGTATAAAAGTATATTTTGCAAAATCTCTACACCAATCTTTGTTGGTATTTAAACATTCAACTGGATAAATATTTCCACCTAATTCTTTTGCTTCATTTACTAGCTCATGTCCCAATTCATCGGTGGTTTCAAGACAATCTGCAACAAAACTGGGTGAATATATAGCGATTTCTTTTTTTCCTTCTTTTATTAAATTTTTAACAACATCTTCTGTGTAAGGAGTTATCCATTCTTCTGAGCCGAAACGGCTTTGAAAGCTCATTATGCATTGATCTGGCTTTATGTTTTTAAGATTATTTGTTATGAGACAGAAAGTTTCGTAGCAATGTCTGTAATAATCATCACCTTTGCTTACAACTCTTCTTTTTTGCATTCCATGAAAAGTTATAATTAAACTATCAATTTTCTTTCCTTGTTTAATTAATTCATCCAACTTGTTGTCCACTTGGCTTACTGAATTATCAATAAAGGCATGAGTTCTATGAAAGTTTGTTATTACTTCAAAGGTTGGGATTTTTACTCTTTTAGACAATTCTTTTGCCAATGCGTCGATCCCTGAGGCAATCGTACTTTCAGAATATTGAGGAAACATTGGAATAACTAAAAGTTTGGTTGCGCCAACTCCTTTTTTTAAATCTTCTTCCCAGCTATCATAAACCTCGTTTACATATGGAGGTGACAAGAGAAAAGCATGGTTTACCTCAACATATCCTTTGGGATCAATCTTTTTTAATTCTTCTCTCACATTGTTTGTAAAATCTCTTGTGTTGGTTATTAAAGGAAAACTTTTTCCATCCCAAATTCTTGCGTAAAGTTTTGCTGATTTTTTTGGTCTGAAAGGCAATACAAATAAGTTTAGAATTATTTTCCAAAGCCACGGGTTTATATCAATAACTCTTGGATCTCCTAAGAAGGCACGAAGATATTTTCTAAGAGCTTTAGTAGTTGGTTCCGAAGGTGATCCTAGTTGAACAAATACAGCTTTCGTTTTTCTTTTTGGGTGTTCATAATTCTGTGTCATATTTATAAAATCTTCTAATAATTTTTTACAAATTTTACTAAGTAGTTTATCATGTCGGGCTCTGTTTCTGGTAATACACCATGGCCCAAATTAAAGATATATTGGTGATCTTTAAAAATATCTAGATACCTTTTTGCCTCTTTTTTTATAGTTTCTTTGTCAGCGAGTAAAACTTTAGGATCCATTCCTCCTTGTATTGGTAAATTTATGCTATTTGCAATATTTTCTGGATTTATATTATAATCAATACTAATTGCGCTGGGCTGTACCTCGTCACAAAATTCTTTGTAAGATTTAATATTTCTGGGGAAACAGATAGTTTCAACGCCTAGGCTTTTGGTATAGCTAACAATTTCCTTTGTTGGTTCATATAAATACTTATGCAATCTATTTTTATTTAAAAGTCCCGCCCAACTATCAAAAATCTGTATTATTGTTGACCCGCTTTCAACTTGTTTCTTGATATGGAATTTTTGTGTCTCTACTATTTTTTTAATTAATTCATCTTGATTGACCAACTCATATATTTCGTTGGATAGTTTTTTTGGTGATTTTTTATTAAGCATGTAAAGTAATATTGTCCACGTACCGCCCACGAAACCAATTAAATCTTTATATCTTATAATTTCTTCTTCTGAGGTTTCTTTTATAAGCTTATAGACTGGATTTAATTTTTTTTTAATATTATTTTTTGTGATGCCTAGAGTTTTTTTTATATCGAGACCTCCGAGCTTTGGGCCAAAATTTTTCTCAAATATAACTTCTTGATTTAATGCATATGGTATTAATAAAATATCAGAAAAAATTATTGCTGCATCTAATTCAAATCTTTTTAAAGGTTGGAGTGTAATTTCTTTAGAAAGTTTATTGTTTAAGCAAAGTTTGATAAAATTGGTATTTTTGGATCTGATTTCCCTAAACTCTGGAAGATATCTCCCGGCCTGTCTCATAAACCAAATTGGTATAGAGCCTGTTTCTTTGTTATTAATACAATCCTTTAGTATACCCATAATAAAATATAATAGATTCTTAATAGATTTATATTATTATCTTGTGAATTAGTTTAATTATTAATCATACACATTTTTACACATTCTTTTCCACAATAAAGATGCTTAAATTTTTATATTTTCTTGGAATTTATGATTAAAACTAACAATTTTTTGAAGTATTAATATATTTTTTTCACATGTTTAAATGTGTTAATAACTGTTAGTAGATAACAACAATTTTAATTTATTTAAAAATTAGGACTAATTTGTTTAATACAGTGAATTCTATACATGAGTAATACACATAATATTTATTTAATTTCTGACTCTACAGGAGAAACCCTTGAGAGAATTTTTATGGCCTTAAGGGCTCAATTTGAAAATTTTGATCATAATTTATTTCACTTTTCTTTTACAAGAACTGAAAATCAAATATTGAAGATTTTGGAAGAGGCAAAAAAAAAAGAAGACTCAATTATTCTATATACAATTGTTGATAATAAGCTTGCTAAATTCTTATCACAAGAAGCAAATAATAAAAATATCCCATGTTTTGGAGTTCTTGGTGATCTGATATTAAATTTTTCGAAATTATTAAATCAAAAAGCAACTAATATTCCTAGTGGTCAGCACGCTCTAAATGAAGAGTACTACAAAAGGATCGAGGCTATTCAGTTTACAATGAATCATGATGATGGGAATTCTTTAACAGACGTTGAAAAATCAGACATAATTTTATTAGGCGTAAGCAGAACAAGCAAGACACCAACTTCTATCTATCTGGCAAATAGAGGTTTTAAAACATCAAATATACCCCTGATAAATGAAACTTCAATTCCTGATAGACTTAAAAAAAATCCAAAAATTTCATGTATAATAGGTCTTGTCGCAGAGGCAGATAGATTACATGATGTTAGAAAAAATAGGCTAACGACCATCAAAGAAAATGAAAATATAAATTACACAAGTATAGACAAAATCCAAAATGAGTTGGATAATTCAAAAAAGGCTTTCCAAAAATACCAATGGCCTACAATAGACGTTACTAGGAAATCAGTGGAAGAAACAGCGGCATCAATAATAAAGATTCATGAGATATACACAGCAAAAAAATCAAATAATACTAGCATCTAAAAGCAAAGTAAGAAAAGAGATATTAGAAAAAAACAATATAAGCTGCAAAGTCATAACATCAAATGTAGATGAGGAACCAATCAAGCAAAGTCTTGTTAACCAAGGTGCGTCGCCAGAATTAGTAAGCAAAAATCTTGCTGAAATTAAAGCAACAAAAGTAAGCTTGTTAAATGAAGATTCAATAGTTTTGGGTGCTGACAGTGTTATTGACCTAGAAAACGAGATTCTATCTAAACCGAAAAATAGGGAAGAGGCCCTAGAAAACCTTAAAAAGCTAAATGGAAAAGATCATTATCTAATTAGCTCTGTCACAATAGCAAAAAATGGATCTATGATTTGGAATTACACTGACAAAGCCAAATTAACTATGAAAGAATTTAATTTAGATCAACTAGTAGATTATTTATCTAAAATATCAGATAATGCTCTTTACTCTTATAATGTTTATCAAATAGAAGGAGAGGGAAGAAATTTATTTTCAAATATCGACGGAGATGAAGATACAATTATGGGATTGCCGGTAAAGAAGATTAAAGAATATTTAAAAGAAATTAAATGAAAAATTATTTAGTAGTTGGCAATCCAATAGAACACTCCATTTCGCCAAAGATTCATAATTATTGGTTTAAAGAAAACAATGTGGAAGGAATTTATAGGAAGGAAGCCCTCTCAGAAAAAGATTTAAAGAATTTCATTGATCAAATAAGAAATAAAGAAATAACAGGGGCAAACGTTACTGTGCCCTTCAAACAGAAAATAATAAAGTATATGGATGAATTAACACCCGAGTCTCAATTGGCAAATTCTGTTAACACAATTATTTTGTCAAATAAAAAAGTTGTTGGACATAACACGGATATCAATGGATTTTATTTGTCAATCAATTTAAACAAAATAAACCTTAAAAATAAAGAAGCACTAATACTTGGGTCCGGCGGGGTGACACCCTCGATTATAGTAGCCTTAAAAAAACTAGGTTTAAAAAAAATTATAGTTAGTAACCGAACTAAAGAAAAAGCTATCGAATTAAAAGAGAAATTTGAATCAGTAGAAGTATTAGACTGGGGAGAAACAGTAAAATCAGATGTTGTAATTAATTCAACTAGCATAGGTTTAAATCAAAGTGATAATTTAAAAATTGATTTTGATGTATTTAATACTGACACCCTCTTTTATGATGTTATTTACAACCCAAAACAGACGAACTTTTTAAAGGATGCAAACAAAAGAGGTTTTACGACACAAAATGGATTTCTGATGTTTGTTTATCAAGCAGCAGAAGCTTTTAAAAAATGGCACAATATAGCGCCAAAGATTGATGAAAAACTATTTAATTTTCTAGAAAATGATTAGAATAGCTTTAGTAGGTGAAATTGGAAGTGGAAAAACATTTGTAAGTAAATGCTTTAATTATCCAGTATTTAACGCAGATGAGGAAGTAAAAAGAATCTATAAAAACAATAGAAAATGTTTCAGAAAACTAAAAGAAAAATTTCCTAAAAATATTAAAAAATTCCCAATACAGAAGTCAGAATTAAAAAAAATAATAAATAAAAAGAATATCAAAATTTTGTCCCGAGTAATTCATCCATATGTTAGAGATGGACTAAACAAATTTCTCACAAAGAATAGAAAAAAAAAATACGTAATTTTAGATATACCATTGTTTATAGAAAATAACTTGAACTTAAAATCTGATATTTTAATTTTTATAAAAACTTCTAATAGAATAATAAATAAAAGATTAAAAAAAAGAGGAAATTATAACGAAAAAATTATGAAAATAATAAAATCAGAACAACTGAATAAAAATAAAAAAAGAAAGTATTGTAATTTTGTAATCGAAAATAATTATGATAAAAATAATATTATTAAACAAATAAAAAAAATAAAAAAAAAATTTAATGATTGAAGTAATCTTGGACACCGAAACAACCGGTCTATCGGTATCCGATGGACACAGAATAGTGGAAATTGGGTGTATTGAATTAGATAATTTAATTCCAACTAAAAGGAAATTTCATTGCTATCTCAATCCAGAAAGAAAAGTTTCAGAACAGGCTTTTAAAGTTCATGGATATACTGATGAATTTCTATCTAAACAAAAAAAATTTTCTGACATAGTTGATGATTTTTTAATGTTTATAAAAGATAAGAGATTGGTAATTCATAATGCTGAATTTGATATCTCACATTTAAATAACGAACTTAGTTTATTAGGTAAGAGTAAAATCAATGAACAGATTATTGACACTTTACAAATAGCTAGAGATAAGTTTCCAGGCTCAGGTAATAGTTTAGATATGTTATGTAAAAAATATAATATAGATAATTCTAGAAGAGAAAAGCATACAGCAATTATAGACTGTGAATTACTATCTAAAGTTTATATCAATTTACTCGATCAAAAAGAACCATCATTTGAATTAAATAATGAAGAAAGTTCTCATATAGCTGATCATGTTGAATATAGCACTGAATATTTTAAAAAAATTATTAAACCATCCGAAGATGAAGTTAAATTGCATAATAATTTTCTTAAAAGAGAAATAAAGAAAAATAATTTTAATTAAATCTTTCGTTATATAGTTTATCGAAATCTACTTTCTTTTCAAATTTTAATTCTGGATAACCTGCACTCTTAATTAATCCTAAAAAAATTTGCTCTATCTTTGGATATATTTTTTTTTGTAAATCACACAAAACTATTTTACTAATAATATTTTTGTCTTTTATATTTTTGTCAATACTTATAACTGACGAATATTTAATTTCAAAATGAGCTTTTTCAAGATTATCCTTTTTATCTTGCAATGATAGTTTTGTTGTCACCTCTAAAGCTTTGTTTTTTAAGACACTAGAAGAAATATCTATATCCATTATATAGTTTGATAAATTTTCTCTTACAAATGTAAGTGCTGATGCACTCGGTGTTTCAATAGAAAGATCTTTTATGTATTCTAATATAATATTATATCCATAATCGCTATTTTTCATCATCTAAGTCTTTAAACTCCCCTTCAATATATTCATTAATTTTGCTTTTATGTTCTTTTTGGTCGTTTTGTTTATAGGAATATTTTTTAAAAATTAGTTTTCTTGTTGGGGGGAAGATTATTAAGACCCCGAACAAATCTGTTGCGAAACCAGGTATAATTAAAAATATAGCGCCAACCGCTATAAGCGCACCAGATAAGAGCTCATAAATTGGCAATTGTTCTTTTATCATTTTTCTAATCCCTTGATTTAAAGTATTTAAGCCTTCTGCTCTTGCATAATAGACACCTATAATTGCTGTAAAAAATATAAGCAAAACAGTATTAAAAGCTCCAATAGAAGCTCCAATTTTGATAAATAAATAAATTTCAATAGCAGGAATTACAATTAAAGCTAATAAAAGTGAGTTCATTTGTCTTTTTATTTATAAATTTAGATCATTGAAAAAGATCAACTTAGTAAATATTATAATTATATAGAAATTACAATGAATTATAGTTTTGAATACATAGACATTATTTTGCTTGCAATGATTGCTGGTTTTATTTTCTTAAGATTAAGAGGAATTCTTGGTAAGAAAACTGGTCATGAGGAAGATATGACTTCTAGCTTTGCTCATGATTTTGAATTCAAAAAAACACCTTTAAAGAAAGAAGTTTATAAGTTTGATGATGGAGCAAAAAAAGAATTCCTTAATGGTGCAAAAATTGCTTATGAAACAATTATAACCTCTTTTGCAAATGGAAAGATAAGTGAAATTAAGACATTGATAAATAAAGATATCTACCATTCTTTTAATGAAGCAATTAAAGAGAGATCTGTTAAGCAGCTTAAAAATGAAACTACTTTTATAGGAATCAATTCAGCAGAAATTAAGGATCATGATCAAAATAATGATTTATTAGAAGTTAGTGTCAATTTCGTAAGTGAAATAATAACGTGCATTAAGGACAAAGATAATAAGATTGTTTCAGGCGATCCTCAAAAAGTAAAAAGAGTAAATGATACATGGAAGTTTTCTAGAAACATTCGATCTCAAAATCCAAATTGGGAATTAATACAAACAGAAGCATAATTGAGTAAAATATCAGATAGTGATAAAAAAGCATGGAAAAAATTCATCACTTCAAAAGATAAGCTAAGAGATAAAGAGCATATTTTTGAGAAAAAAAAAATACCACATTCAGAAAAAATAATAGATTTGCACGGATACACTTTAGATAGTGCAAATTTAGAAATGGAAAAATTTATTCTAAAATGTTTTGAGAATCGTGTAACAAAAATAAAAGTTATTACAGGAAAGGGTAACAGATCTAAAAATAAAGAAGATCCCTATCAATCTAAAGAATTGAGTATACTTAAATACTCTGTTCCTAATTATATCTATCAAAATAAAAATCTGATGAAAAAAATTTTAAAAGTCGATTTTGACTCAGTGAACAACCCCAACAAAGGAAATTTCAACATTATTCTAAAAAAAAATGATTAAAAAAAATTTTTTAAAAATTAGAGCTAAAGCAAGAATCAGAAAGGGTAAAAAAGTAATAAATAAAAATATTAAAAATTTTTTTGAATGGGTGAAGGGCGCAGAGATAGTTGAGTTAAAAAAATGTGAAACGGAAAAAGATCCTGTTAGACCTGAATTAGACAATGAATTTAGAACTAGCTACGGCAGGAAAATCTACGGTGTTAGGTATAAAGATGAAATTCATGCTGTTATGTGTTTTGCTTTTACTAATAAAATTCCAAAATCTGTATATGAATTAGATTTATTAAGCAGGGATGCCTTTCTACAAAGTGCTACAAGGGATCAAAATGTTGGAAAAATTGCAATCGCATATACAGTTTGGTCTAATAAAAAAGGAGGAGGTAAATTAATAGTTAAAGAAGTTTTTAAAAAGATTAAAAAATCTAACCATCTTAACAGACTAGTAACTCTTTCTCCTCTAACAGAGATGGCAAGAAATTTTCATTTAAAAAATGGTGCTGAAGAGGTACAAGTTAACGAAGAGACACAAAATTTTGAATACAAATTATAGAATAAATTTTGACAAATCTGTATCTTTTATAAGTTCTCCAATATTTTTTTTTATATAAGAAGAGTCTACAGTAATAGTTTCACCGGCTTTATCTGTGGCTGTAAAACTAATATCATCCAAAATCCTTTCAATAATTGTGTGAAGTCTCCTGGCACCAATATTTTCAACTGTGTTATTGACCTCACTTGCTATACTAGCGATTAAATCTATACCATCATCAGTAAAATTGAGTTCAACATTTTCAGTTTTAAGCAAAGCTTTATATTGTTTAATTAAACTGTTATCCGGTTCTTTTAATATTCTTTTAAAATCATCGCTATTTAATGCATCTAGCTCTACTCTTATTGGTAATCTTCCTTGTAATTCAGGCAATAAATCTGATGGTTTCGCGAGCTGAAATGCTCCAGAAGCGATAAATAATATATGATCAGTTTTTATAGGTCCATATTTTGTATTTACTGTCGTGCCTTCAATTAATGGAAGAAGATCTCTTTGTACGCCCTCTCTTGATACGTCGCCTCCCACACGATCTGTCCTTGCAGAAATCTTATCTATTTCATCTAGAAAAACTATTCCGTTGTTTTCAGTTGAGTGCTTTGCTGATTTAATAATTTTATCCTCTTCGATAAGTTTATCAGACTCTTCATTAATTAATATTTCATGAGATTCTTTAACCGACATTTTTTTCTTTTTAGGTTTTTGGCCTAAGGATTTACCTAATGCATCTGAAATATTTATCATTCCTATATTGGCACCAGGCATTCCTGGAATTTCAAAAGATGGCATTTGATTATTTTCACTTATAGCAATTTCAATCTCATTGTTATCAAGATCACCACTTCTCAATCTTTTTCTAAAGCTTTCTCTAGTGGCAACGCTTGCATTATTTCCTACTAAGGCATCTAAAACTCTTTCTTCTGCAAGTTTTTGAGCTTTAGCATGAACTTCTTTCCTTTTTTTTGATCTTTCCATTGCAATAGCAATTTCTATTAAATCTCTTATTATTTGTTCTACATCCCTTCCAACATAACCAACCTCTGTAAATCTAGTAGCTTCAACTTTTACAAAAGGAGCTTCAGCTAACTTAGATAGTCTTCTAGAAATTTCTGTTTTACCAACTCCTGTAGGGCCCATCATAAGTATATTTTTAGGAAGAACTTCATCTTTCATCTCTCCCTCAATAGCCTGTCTTCTCCATCTATTCCTGAGCGCTATAGCTACAGCTCTTTTAGCTTTATCTTGTCCAACAACGAATCTGTCTAACTCTGAAACGATTTCTCTTGGGGATAATGAATCTGAGAGTGAACTTTTGTTTCCTTTTTTATCTTTTGGAATTAGGGTTGTTACGTTTGATTTATCCATTATATTTTTTCAATTGAAATATTACTGTTTGTAAAAACACAAATTTCAGAAGCAGTTTCAACTGCTTTTTTTGCAATATCCTCGGCTGCCATATCTGTACTCATAAGAACTTTTGCAGCTGCTAAAGCATAATTTCCACCAGATCCAATTCCTATCACATCACCCTCTGGTTCTAAGACATCTCCAGTGCCAGAAATTATAAAACTTTTTTCTTTGTCCGCTACTGCCATTAAAGCTTCTAATCTTCTTAAATATTTATCTGTTCGCCAATCTTTTGCTAACTCAACAGCTGCTCTTGCTAGGTTACCAGCATGTTTTTCTAATTTAGACTCTAATCTTTCAAATAACGTTAAAGCATCAGCAGTAGAACCCGCAAATCCAGCAATCACATTTCTTTTCTCAATTTTTCTAACTTTATTTGCAGTTTTCTTAATTACAGTATTTCCCATGCTTACTTGGCCGTCGCTGGCTACTACTACTTGATTTTTTTTTCTTACCAATGCAATTGTTGTCATGATTGATAAGTGGATATTAATTTTTATAGTTCAAGTGCCAAATTAGAAATATTGATATCATCAAATAATCTATATATACGTATATTTTATAATGAAACGTAAAGCTAAAATTAACCGAAAAACTAAGGAGACATCAATTAGTGTTGAAGCAAATATTGATGGCAAGGGTAAATATAAAATTGACACAGGTATAGGTTTTTTAGATCATATGCTTGAGCAATTATCCAAGCACTCTTTGATTGATTTAAATGTCAAAGCAAAAGGAGATACACATATTGATCTTCACCACACTACAGAGGATGTAGGAATTGCCATTGGGGAGTGTATTAAAAAGGCTTCTAATAAATTTAAAGGAATTAAAAGATATGCGCATGCAATTATCCCAATGGACGAAACTCTTTCCAGAGTTGCTATAGATGTATCAAATAGACCCTATTTAATTTGGAAAGTAAATTTAAAAGTTGAAAAGCTTGGCGAAATGGACACAGAATTATTTAAAGAATGGTTTCAAGCATTTTCTCAGTCAGCTGGTGTTACACTTCATATGGAAAATATATATGGTGATAACAGTCACCATATAATTGAATCATGCTTTAAAGGATTGGCTAGAACTTTAAGAAGTGCTTTAGAAATTGATCCAAGAACTAAAAACGTTATACCATCTACTAAAGGCTCATTATAAAATTTTAATGAATATTGCAATTGTCGACTACAAATCAGGCAACATAAGCTCTGTTATCAACTCGTTCCAGGAAGTTGCAAAGGATAAAGTAAAAATTGAAGTGACTTCAAATATAAATAAAATTAAATCTAGTGATAAAATTGTTTTACCAGGGCAGGGTTCGTTTAAAAGTTGTGTTGATGGAGTCAAAAATATTAGTGGTTTAGTTGAAACGCTAAATGAATTTGCAATAAATAATAAAAAGCCACTTCTTGGAATTTGTGTTGGACTGCAAATGTTTGCAGATACCGGTTACGAGGAAATTGAAACGAAAGGTCTCGGCTGGATATCAGGCAAGGTTTCAAAGATAGATAATCAGAATGGAAAATACAAACTTCCTCACATTGGTTGGAACCAAATCAATATCGTTAAGAATAGCAAGATTTTTAAAGATATAGAAAACAATTCTCATATGTATTTTGTACATAGTTATGAGTTTATTCCAGAAGATAAAAATGTAATTTCAGCTACCACTGATTATTCGTCAAATATAGTTTGTGCAGTAGAAAAAGAAAATATATTTGGAACTCAATTTCACCCAGAAAAAAGTGATAAGATAGGGCTACAAATTATCAATAACTTT
>MDTD01090510.1_pt1 | contig 16630 bp, 14 predicted proteins | sample 811221 | NCBI WGS metagenome assembly MDTD01 (sample SAMN05326646, study PRJNA326480) | marine metagenome | isolation source: seawater | place: Pacific Ocean: South West | collected 2011 | reverse complement strand
TAAGAAATTTACTTTTTGGAGCGAGCACTTGATTTTACACACCTTTAAAAGTCTGAGAACAATTCTAAAAGCAGCAGGTTTTAAAAAGATAGAAATTAGTTTTTACCAAAGGTACGGTTTAAGTAATCATTTAGGCTGGTTTATAAAAAAGAAGCCCGGTGGACATGTCTTTTTTAAAAATTTAATCAGTAAAAATTCTAATAGGTATTACTCGAATATGCTTAAAAAGCTTCAAAAAACAGATACATTAATAGCTAGTGCAATCTGTTAAAAAATAAGTAACTAAAATTATCAAAAATTAATAAAAAAAATTCCACTCATTATAATTAGAAATATTTTATGAAGTTTATAAAAATTAAAAATTTCTTAAGAAATGATCCATTTTTATTTCAAATCATTAAGTTTATTATTGACAGGTATTCAATTCTTTTAAGACTGAAAGATGTTTTTATGATGATGACTCTTTTTTTAATTAAACCGGAATATGTTTATAAATATTCTACTAGAAAGTTACTTCCTCCTCCAAAAAATAAATTTATGGCTAAAGAACAAGGAGTATTACCTTTTGAAATTTATAAAGAAAAAAGTAGCAAATTAAAAAAGTTTGATGAAGTAAATTTAATTGTTCTTGGAAATAGCTTTAATTTAAATAATTTAAAAAGAATAAAAATACCTACTTTTTTAGTTTCATTTTGGGATACTCTTAAAATAGATAAAAATGATAATTTGGTTTATAATCCCCCAGGTAACCACTATTCTTATACTTACAATAAAAAAAAAATTGATTCCAATAATTTGAAGGAATTTAATAATGATAATATTATCTATGTTCACAACAGAGAATTAATAATAAAAAAATTTTCTGAATTAGGACACAAAGTAATGAGTGTGCAAGTATATACAAAAAATATTAAAGAGACTCCCAAAGCACAAAGCAAAGAGTTTCTTAAAGAGTCATATCAAAAATTATTAAAAGATAATAAAATAGATATAATTTCAATGATTGATAAAAATTATAAAAACTTTTCTAACGACGAATATCCAGATTGGACACCTTGTGGCTCAGTTATATCTTGTTTGAGTGCGATAAGATATATTTCTAAAAAAATTAACATTTATGGTTGGGACTTTTATCTAGATAAATCCCCGGAGAATCTTAGTTTTCCACAACTTTTACTTAAAATGTATAATTATCGATTAGATTTAAAAAGATCGAGAAATCATTTTGAGTCAGCATTATTTAATTTTTATTATGGTAATAAGTGCTCTAACTTACCCAATTTTAAAAATTATGGTAATACAGGGAAATTACATAATCATAGAAGCCTTATAGAAAAAATTGAAAAAGTAATATTTAATTAATGAGTAATAAGATTTTTCATATTAACGATCTAGAAAAAATTTTAGAAAAAAAAAGACAAAGTAATAAAAAAATTGCTCTTTGTCATGGTGTATTCGATTTATTACATTTTGGTCATATTCATCATTTCAGAGAGTCAAAAAGAAAAAGTGATATATTAGTTGTTAGTATTACACCTGACAAATTTGTTAATAAAGGGCCTGGTAGACCTGCCTTTAATGAAAAAATAAGAGCAATGTCTTTATCAGAATTAAATATTATAGACTATATAACTGTAAACAACAGTCCTACAGCTGTTAATGTAATAAAAAAACTAAAACCTCATTTTTTTTGTAAGGGAAAAGAATATAAAAATTTTAGCAATGATATTACTAATGAAATAAAAAATGAGGTAAGAGCGATAAAAAAAATTAAAGGTAAAATAGTATTTACAGGTGGAAAAACTTTTAGTTCGAGTAATTTAATAAATAGATATGGAATTTCTGACAACGATATAGTTGGAGACTCAGTAAAAGCAATAAAAAAAGAATATAATTTTAAAAAAATAAAAAATATTTTTCAAGATATTGAAAAGTTGAAAATATTGATAGTTGGAGAAATAATAATCGATAAATATGTTTTTTGTGAAGCTTTAGGAAAGTCAGGGAAAGAACCAGTCTTAGTTTTACAAGATAGAAAAACGGAGGAATATCTGGGAGGCGCTGCTGCTATCGCTAGACACATTTCGAACTTTAATAACAATATTACTTTATTCTCAATGATCGGTGCTAAGTCAGAATATTTAAAAAAAATTAAAAAAAATCTTCCTAAAAAAATAAAACTTGATCTTTTGAAAAAGAAAAAATCAACTACTATATTAAAAACGAGATTTATAGACTCCAATAGTCATAATAAAGTTTTAGGAGTTTATAATTTTAATGATGAAATACTTGATAAAAAACAAGAGAAAATTCAAACACAAAAGCTAAAAAAAATTCTTCCAAAATTTGACCTGGTAATAGTTTCAGACTACGGACATGGTTTTATTTCAAAATCTATTGCAAAATTAATTTGTACTAAATCAAAATTTTTAGCCCTTAATGCCCAAATAAATGCTTCTAATATTGGCTACCACAGTATGAGGAATTATAAAAATCTGGACTGTGTAATTATAAATCAAAAAGAATTAGAAATGGAATTTCGAGATAGGTCCACAGACTTAAGAAATTTAATTAAAAAACTCTCAAAAATAAATAATATTAAGAATTTAATTGTTACTCAGGGTAGTCAAGGAGCGACTTTCTTCGATAAACAAAAAAATAAATTTTTTCAATCGGAAGCATTTGCTAAAAGAGTTATAGATAAAGTTGGTGCTGGTGATGCATTTTTATCCTTAACTTCTTTAATTTTGAATTTAAAAAGTAAGGTTAACAAAAAATTAGCACTGCTCATTGGCTCCTTAGCTGCAGCTCAATCAACAGAAGATATTGGTAATAAAAATTCAGTCAGTAAAACGACACTACTTAAGCATCTAGAGCATATTTTAAAATAAAAGATATTGATGAAAATAAGAGAAAAACTTCAAAAGTTTTCTGAGAATTTTTCTGATAAGGGAATTTCATATTTGTTTTTTTTACTAAAAAAGTTTTTTTTTAGAATTGATATTTATTTGATTTATCCTTTTGTGTTTTTGATGAGTTTAATCATAATTTTAATAAGGCCAATTATTTTTATAAGATTTGGATCTTTATTTACTGCAAAAATTGGACCACTTTCGTCTATTCCAGAGATGAACCTTTGTGAAAAAGAACATTCTATACAACCTTCTAAAACTCTTGACATTTATGGAGTTCAAAAACCAACATTTATCTGTAATTCACAACTTTTAAAAATGTGGAAAAGAGTTTTAAGGATTTGGGAAAATTCTATTTTTTTTTATAATGTTTTAAGATTATTGCCTGGTGGTAGAAAACATATAATAAAACCAACAAATGGAAGCCGTGATGTACATGGCCTTTTACAAAAGTCTAAAATAAATTTACGTTTTACTGCTAAAGAGTCTTTAAATGGAGAGAGTCTTCTTTCTAAGATCGGAATAAAAGATAAAAAATTTATTCTTATGATAAATAGAAGTCAAAGGTATTTAAAAGAAGTATATGATTTTAAAATTAATTTTGATTATCATTCATATCGAAATAATCATATAAGTTCATTTATTCCAGCTGCCGAGATGATTACTAAAAATGGTTATACAGTAGTAAGAGCAGGCCATCTTGTAGAAGACGCAATAGTTACAGAAAACAAAAACATAATCGATTATTACAATAAAGGTTATCGCACAGACTTTTTAGATGTCTATTTAGCCTCAAAATGTGAATATATTTTTGGTTCGGATACTGGATATTGTTCATTACCTGGATGGAATTTTAGAAAACCAATATTATATGTTAACTTTTCTCAACTAGAGTATATAGAACCATGGATGGATACTTGGTTAATGATATTCAAAAAATATTGGTCAATAAAAGAAAAACGTTTTTTAAAAATTGATGAAATATTAAAATCCGGCTATGGAAGATTTCATAGATCAGAAGAATTTAAAAAAGCTGATATTGAGTTAATCAACAATACCGAAGAGGAAATTGTTGATATTAATCAAGAGATGCTAAAAAGAATTAATGGAGAGTGGACAGAAAGCGAAGAAAACATTTTCCTTCAAAAAAAATTCTGGAAACATTTTGAAAAAAGTAATTTACACGGAAACTTTCAAGGAAAAATTGGGTCTAAATTTTTAAAAAATAATCAATTTTTATTTAATTAGAATAATGAAAATCGGACTTTATACGCATAACTTTCCAGTTATGAATTGCTATTGGGAACAACTAAAAAAGAAAACAGATTGTTGGTGGGGAGTTCCGGAAAAAAAATTATTTGAATTACTTAAATTAAAGAAGATAAAAAAAGTAGTTTTTTCAGAAGAAAAGTATTTTAAAGACAAAAATAAAAAAAAAGGAAACCAATTTGTTACAAAAAATAATATTAAGGCTCAAAAAGAGATTATAAAAAAAATTAACCCAGATTTATGGATAGTAGATACGCCAAATAAACTTACTATATTGAAAAAGGGCACACCTGTAATTCAAACTTTACATTCATTACCTATAAAAAAACACGTCTTTTATAAACCTTACTTAAATTCTAATTTGATTCTTTTACCAGGAAAATATCATTATAATGAATTTAGAAAAAGATTCGGTAAAGATTTAAAAAAAACTACTCTCAAAATTGTTGGATGGCCCAGATTAGATGGTCTTATTAAAAATAAATATAATAGGAAAAAAATTTTAAAAAAATTTGGTTTAGATGAAAAAAAAAAAACAGTGACTTATGCTCCAACTTGGGGGTGGGGCGAAGGTAATAGCAGTCTATTCTGTAGATGGCATAAAAAAGAATTAGAAGTTTTTGAGAGAATTTGCGCTTTGATTTACCAGCTAAATTTAAACTTTATTATAAGACTTCATAGCTTATCATTTCTCACAAAAAACAAAAAAATGATAAAAATTGCAAATAAATATGGTGTACATTGGCAGACTAAAGAAACCTCTAATTATCAAGATGATCCTAATGAAACACTTTGGGTAACAGATATTCTTATTAGTGATTTATCTGGGATTATATCCGAGTATTTAATTTTAGACAGACCTATAATTTATATAGACCCAATAAAAAACTCAAAAGCATGGAAAGAATCAGATATGCCAAAAAATTTTAGAGTAGGACATATTGTAAAATCATTTAAAGAATTTAAACACGCAATTCAAGATTCTATTTTTTTTCCTAATAGATTTAAAAGACAGAGAAATATTTTAAAAAAAAAATTATTTTCCAGACTAAACGGTAGTGCTGGAAAATTTGCTGCAAATGTGATCTTAAAGTTTGCAAATACAAAATTAAGATATAACTAAATGAACATTCTTCTAACAGGATCGGACGGATCAATCGGCAGAGATATTAAAAATAATTTTAAAAATAAAAAAAATTTTAAAATTTTATTTACAACCAATAAGAAAAAAAACGAAGATTTAAAAAAAAATGATAATATAATTATTCAAGATCTTAAAAAGAAAATTAAATCAATAAATTACAAAATTGATGTAGTTATTCATTGTGCCAATAAACATTACAATTCCCCAGGAAAAGGTAATTTTTATAATGAAAATATAAGAATCGCAAAAAATTTAAGTCAATTCTGTAATAAAAATAACGTAAAAAAACTAATTTTTCTCTCTAGTATTGATGTTTATGGCAAACCAAAAAATAATAATAAAATATATGATGAAAACAGCAAATTAAATCCTGAGAATTGGTACGCAAAATCTAAAATGGTTTCCGAAAAAATTTTTAATAGGAAAGAAAACCTTTATAGATCAATTATTTTAAGAATACCTGGTGTTCTATCAACTAGCACTAATAAAGATTATCCAATTTTGAGTAAAATTGTGAATTGTCTTAATGAAGACAGAAAGGTTCTAATAAATAATGCATCAAAAAAATTTAATAATGTCCTAGATACTGAAGAAATAAGTAGAGTTCTTTTGAAATTAATCAAAAAAGATTTTAAATTTAATAAAATATACAATTTATCTGCTAATCATCCAACTAAATTTATAAATATAGTGAAAATTCTAAAAAAAAATCTAAATTCAAAATCTGACATAATAAAGATTTATAAAAAAAAAAAAAATTTTTTTCATTTCTAACAAAAAAATTCAAAAAGATCTTAATTTTAATATTTTATCTACAAGAAAAATCATAAAAAGATACAGTAATAATAAAATTAAAAAAATGAAAAAATTAGCAATTAACGGTGGAAAAAAATTAAGATCAAAACCGATGCCAGCAAGAAAAATTTTTGGTCAAGATGAACTTAAAATGGTAAAGAGTGTATTTCATAGAAGTTGGAAGTCAAAATTGGACTTTGGTTTTGAAGGTTATTATGAAAAAAAATTTACTCAAAATTTTTGTAAATTTCAAGGAGGTGGTTACGCAGATGCAGTAAGCTCTGGAGGAGCAGCTGTGTTTATAGCTCTTAAATCTTTAGATTTGAAACCTGGTAGTCATGTAATAGTTTCTCCTGTATGTAATCCTGGAGGGATTATGCCTGTAGCAGTTCAAGATGTGAAAATGATTATTCCTGATAGCGAGCCAAATCAATTCAATATCTCCCCAAAAGAACTTGAGAAAAGTATTACTAACAAAACTAAAGCTGTTGTAATTACGCATTTAGGTGGATTTCCTGCTGACATGGATCCAATTTGTAAAATTGCTAGAAAACATAACATTAAAATTGTAGAGGATTGTTCTCAGGCTCATGGAGCACTTTATAAAGGAAAAAAAGTTGGAACTTTTGGAGATATTTCAGCATTTTCTAATGGTTTTTCAAAAACTTTAGCTGCAGGGGGTACAGCCGGCTTAGTATACACAAAAAATAAAGAATTATATTGGAAAGCAAGAAGTATAGCAGACAGAGGAAAACCACTTTACAAAAAAGATTTCAATTTTAGAAATACCACTGATTTTTTATTTCCGTCAAATAATTATAATTCCGACGAGTTAACTTGTGCGATAGGTCTATCAGTATTAAAAAAATTACCTAGGATTATTAAAAAAAGAGACGAAATTGCAAAAAAAATTGATAAAGCTTTAACTAGTTGTCTGGCAGTAAAACCTATAAGTTTAAGAAAAAAAGGTATTGCACCTTCTATTTTCTTTCATACACTAAAAGTGGATTTAAAAAAAATCAGTGTTTCTAAAATTAAATTTGCTAAAGCAATCGAGTCAGAGGGGATACCTATAAATTCCGATTATCGAGATATTACTTGCGAGTGGAAATGGATTCCAAAATATGTAAAAAATTTTAAGTTAAGTATGAATGCTATTAAATTTAGAGACACTACATTTAATTTACTATTAAACGAAAAGTATAATGAAAAAGATATCAAAGATATAATTAGTTGTATAAAAAAAGTTGAAAGATTTTATTTAAAATAAATTAATGAATAAAAAATATCTTATATTAGGCAGCAATTCTTTCTCTGGCTCAAATTTTATAAATTTTATTTTAAATAAAAATTGTAAAGTTATTGGGGTAAGTAGATCTCGAGAGTATAAAAGAATTTATTTACCCTATAAATATTCTGTAAAAAAGAAAAATTTTCAATTTTTCAAAGTAAATATCGATAAAAATCTTAAAAAATTAGTTTCTATTATTAAAAATTTTAAACCCGAATATGTAGTAAATTATATAGCACAAGGAATGGTAGCTGAGAGTTGGAATAATCCGGAAGATTGGTATAAAACTAATGTACTATCCCAGGTCAATTTATATAAAGAATTAAGTAAATTTAAATTTATAAAAAAGATTATCCATGTTACTACTCCAGAGGTCTATGGATCATCAAAACTTAAATTAAAAGAGAATTTTAATTTTAATCCTAGTACACCATATGCAATTTCAAGAGCAACAACTGACATACATTTAAAAAAATATTTTTTGAATTTTAAATTACCAGTTATATTTACAAGAACTGCTAATATATACGGTCCTCATCAACAATTGTATAGAATTGTCCCAAAAGCTTTATTATTTGCCAAATTAAATAAAAAAATAGAATTGCATGGGGGCGGTCTATCTAAAAGATCATTTATATATGCAGATGATGTTTCCTCTGCAACATACAAAATTTCTTTAAAAGGAAAACTTGGCGAAACCTATCATATCTCAACCAATAAAATCATATCAATAAAAAATCTTGTTAAACAAATTGCTTATCTTTCAAAAAAAAGTTTAGCGAATTTAGCAGTAGTTTCAAAAGATAGGATTGGTAAAGATGATACTTATAATTTATCTTCCTCCAAACTAAGAAAGAAATTAATTTGGAAAGAGAAAGTTCATTTAGATGAAGGTCTTAATAGAACATTGAACTGGATTAATAAGAATTATAAAAGTCTAAAAAAAGAAAAATATTACTATATTCATAGAAAGTGATGCATATATTAATTACTGGAGGATGCGGTTATACAGGGACCTTACTTACTAATGATTTGCTAAAAAAAGGTCATAGAGTAACCGTTATAGATACCCAATGGTTTGGAAATTATTTAAAAAAAAAAAACAATCTAAAGATTATCAAAAAAGATATTAGAGCTATCGAACAAGTTTCTTTTAAAAATGTTGATACAGTTGTACACTTAGCTAATATCGCAAACGATCCAAGTGCAGAATTAAATCCAAATTTATCTTGGGAAGTTAACGTTTTAGCTACAAAAAAATTAATTGAGAAGTCGATAAAATGCAAGGTGAAGCATTTTATTTTTGCTAGTTCAGGAAGTGTTTATGGTATTAAGAAAGAAAAAAATGTAACGGAAGATTTAACTCTTGTGCCAATATCTACTTATAATAAAACAAAAATGGTAGCAGAGAGAATCTTGAAAAGTTATGAGAAACAAATAAAGATACACAGCATAAGACCTGCAACAGTTTGCGGTTTTTCACCAAGAATGCGTTTAGATGTGAGTGTAAACATGCTCACATTTCAAGCTTTAAAAAGGGGAATAATAACTGTGTTTGGAGGAAAACAAATTAGGCCTAATATTCATATAAAAGACTTAATAAATGTTTACAAACATTTTATTTTTAATAAAAATTTGCCTAGCGGTTTTTATAATGCCGGTTTTGAAAATCTTCGAATTATCGATATTGCAAAAAAAATTTCTAAAATTATTCCATCTAAAATAATCATTAAAAAAGATAATGACTCTAGATCATATAGACAAAATTCTGACAAGCTTTTAGCAACAGGATTTAAACAAAAATATTCAGTCTTAAATGCGATTGAAGAAATAAAAGAAAAATATGACAAAAAAAAACTTAAAGAATCTCTCAAGTGCTACACAGTAAAATGGATGAAAAAAATTAAATTATAGAATATGCAAAAAGAAATAAATTTATTGGTTAATTATCCTAAAGCAAAAAGAAATTTAAAGGAAAGAAGTGAACATAAAAATGAAGAAGACAGAAAGATTGCAAGAAAATTTGGGAAAGAGTTTTTCGATGGTGATAGAAAACACGGATACGGTGGATATTATTATAATCCAAAATTTTGGCAACAAGTAATACCAACATTTAAAGAATATTGGAATTTAAAGCCATCAAACTCTATTTTAGATATAGGTTGTGGTAAAGGTTTTATGCTCTATGATTTTATAAAACTAATACCAGGAATAAAAATAAAAGGCATAGATATTTCCAGTTATGCAGTTGAACAATCCATGCCTGAAGTTAAAAAATTTATTGAGGTTGGTAATGCAAAAAAACTTCCTTTTAAAGACGACTCTTTTGATTATATCATCTCTATTAATACGATACATAATTTAGAAATATCTGAATGCTTACAAGCATTAAGAGAAATAAGTAGAGTTAGTAAAATTGGATCTTTTATAACTGTAGACGCATTCAATAATGAGGATGAAAAAAATAGAATGTATGCATGGAACCTTACCGCAAAAACAATAATGTCAACCTCAGAATGGAAACAGTTTTTTAAAGATGCAGGATATAAAGGAGATTATTATTGGTTTATTCCATAAAAAATAAATTACTTTTAAATTTATATAAAAGCATGTACAGAATTCGGTCTGTCGAGTCTGAAATTGCCAAACGATACGGCGAAGCAGAAATGAGATGTCCAACACATCTTTCAATAGGTCAAGAAGCTGTGCCTTCAGCATTCTCATTAATTTCTAAAAAAAGTGATTTTGCGGTGAGCTCTCATAGGGGTCATGCACACTACCTTGCTAAAGGAGGAAGTTTAAAATCAATGATAGCTGAAATATACGGGAAAAAGACTGGTTGCTCAAAAGGAAAAGGTGGTTCAATGCATTTAGTTGATTTATCAGTAAATTTTATGGGCACTTCAGCTATTGTAGGCAACAGTATACCGGTTGGAGTTGGATTAGCATTATCTTCAAAAATAAAAAAAAAAAGTGAAGTAAGTTTTATATTCTTAGGAGACGGTGCTGTCGAAGAAGGTGTATTTTACGAATCAGTTAATTTTGCAGTCGTAAAAAAATTACCAGTTATATTTATTTGTGAAAATAATTTGTACTCAGTCTATAGTCCACTTTCTGTGCGACAACCTAAAGGAAGAAGTATTGCTAAAATGGTTAAAGCGATGGGTCCAAATATTTTTAGTTGTGATGGAAACGACCCGCTAAAAATATTTAGACTGTTATCAAAAGCGGTAAAAGAAACTAGGCAGGGTAATGGGCCATGTTTTTTAGAATTTTCTACTTATAGGTGGTTAGAACATTGCGGACCAAATTTCGATAATAATTTAAACTATAGGTCAAAGAAAGAATTTATGTATTGGAAAAAAAAAGATCCATTAATAAATTTAGAAAAAAGGATGAATAAAATAATGTTTAAAAAACTCAGAAATTATAAGATTAAGGTAAAAAAAGAGATAGAAAGCGCTTTTAAATTTGCAAAAAAATCGCCTTTTCCAAAAACACTTGAAGCATTTAAAGGAGTTTATGCCAAAAACTAAAAAAGAATATTCATATGCCGAAGGTATTAATAATGCTTTAGAACTAGCTTTGAAAAAAGATAAGAATATTTTATGTTACGGTCTTGGAGTTACTGATCCAAAAGGAGTATTTGGAACTACAATGGGTTTAGAGAAAAAATTTGGTTCCAGACGCGTATTTGATGTTCCTACTTCTGAAAATGCTATTACAGGTATTTCAATTGGATCAGCCCTTAATGGTGTAAAGTCTATAGTTACTCATCAAAGATTAGATTTTTTTCTATTAGCAATGGATCAGTTAGTGAACTCGGCTGCAAAATGGTATTATATGTTTGGTTCGAAGAAATCAGTGCCAATTACAATAAGGCTTATTGTTGGAAGGGGATGGGGTCAAGGCCCTACTCACTCTCAGAGCTTACAATCTTGGTTTAATCATATTCCTGGAATAAAAGTAGTAATGCCGACTTTTGCTGAAGATGCAAAAGGTTTGTTATTATCCTCAATCTTTGATCCAAATCCGGTCATTTTTATCGAACACAGATGGTTGCACAATATTAAATCAAAAAAAAATACAAATAATAATAAGATTAAGATTGGTAAAGCTAGAATTTGTAAAAAAGGAGAAGATATAACAATAGTAAGTATGTCATATTTAACTTTAGAAGCATTAATTGCAGCTGATTTTCTTTTTAAAAAATTTAAAATAAAAACTGAGATAATTGATCTTAGATCAATAAAACCGCTTGATTGGAAAACTATATTTAATTCAGTGGATAAAACCAGAAGACTACTTGTTTTAGATACAGGCTTTACGACAGGGTCAGTTGCAGGAGAAATAATAGCTAAAATTTCCATAAACAAATTTAAAAAACTTAAAGCAGCGCCTGATAGGCTAGCGATGCCTGATGTTCCAGAGCCAACTAGTTTTGGTTTAACAAAAAATTTTCATATAACATCTGAAAAAATAATTAATAAAGTCTTAAAAATAATGAATATTAATCATAAAAAAATCAAAAATATAAAAAGTCTTAAATATCATGACCAGCCAGGTGAATGGTTTAAAGGTCCTTTTTAAAAATGTTAAAACAACATATCCCAAAATTTTTGAAAGCAGCTGTGCTTTTTAAATTAAATAGAAAATTGAGGGTAATAAATTTAAAAATTCCTGAATTAAAAGCTGGCCAGGTTTTAGTAAAAGTTTTTTACTCTGGAATTTGTAAGAGCCAAATAATGGAAATATCTGGCGGCAGGGAAAACAAAAAATGGCTTCCTCATCTATTAGGGCATGAGGCTAGTGGAAAAGTTATTAAAGTTGGAAAAGGTGTAAAAAAAATTAAATTTAATGATAATGTAATTCTTACATGGATAAAATCGTTAGGTTATGACGCGATTAGTCCAAAATATTTTTATAAAGGAAAAAAAATTAACTCAGGTAAAATTACAACATTTTCAAATTATACAATAGTTAGTGAAAATAGATTAGTAAAAAAACCTAAGAAATTGAGTTGGAAAGATGCAATTTTTTTTGGATGTGCTTTTCCTACGGGAGCTGGAATGGTTTTTAATGATTTAAAAATAACTAAAAAAGATAAAGTTATCTTGATAGGGCTTGGAGCAATAGGTTTAGGTACACTTCTTGCTTTAAAGAAGAAAAAAATTAATAATATAATAGTGATTGATAAAGATAAAAAAAAATTAAAATTAGCAAAAAAATTAGGTGTTAAGAATACTTTCAATGAAATTAATAATCTAGCTAAAAATAAAATATTAAAGATTTTTAAAAATGGAGCTGATTTTTGTTTTGAGTCTGCAGGGCAGACAAAAACGATAGAATTTGGAATGAAAATTATTAAAAATAATGGCAGAGTACATTTTGCATCTCACCCAAATAGTAAAAGTTTTTTAAATATAAAGCCACACGATTTGATAAAAGGAAAAAAAATTTCTGGTAGTTGGGGTGGAGGATCAAAACCTGATAGAGATGTTAAAAAATTTTCTTCTATACTCAATAAAAAAAAATTTAACACACAGCAATTACACTGTAAAATTTATAAATTAAACGAAATTAATCTTGCAATTAAAGATTTTAGGAATAATTTTGTTTTTAGACCAATAATTAAAATGAATCACTAAGTTTTAAATTTATGAAAAATCTAATTACAGCAAACGAGTTATATAAACGACAGTTAGAGTACTCAAAAAAAGCGTTTGAAAAAGATAATTTAATGCCGAGGAGATACGTATTTGTCTTAACAAACTTATGTAACTTAAGATGTTCTTTTTGTTTTCAGGAAAGAAAAAAAAGGCCAGATCGAATGACAACTAAAAATTGGCTAGAAGTAATCTCTCAAATTCCAGAAAACTCAAGGATTACTCTTACAGGAGGGGAGCCATTAGTATATCAAGATTTTGATGAAATATTTCGAAAAGCAAATCTCGTAGCTGAAACAAATATTGTTACTAATGGGTTGCTTTTAAATAATCAGAAAATTGAAAATTTATTAAATCAAAAAAATTTTAAAGTTCTTGGAGTGTCAATTGATACTATCGGAAATGTTAATAGAGATTTCAAAAAAAAACAATGGAGTGAATTAATATCACAGCTTAATAAATTTATCCTTTTAAGAGAACAAAAAGGACATCAATCAGCTCTTGATATAAAAACTGTAATATTAGAGGAAAATATAGAACAATTATTTGAGATACATAAATTAGTTACAGAAACATTGAAAGCCGATACTCATAGCCTTCAAATGTTAAAAGGCGCAGAAATTCAACACTCAGATTTGATGTTTGATTTCAAACAAATTGACTCAGATTATGAAGCGTATCAATATAAAAAGTTTGAAAAATTAGTTGAACAACTTAACCTAATTAAAGAATACGATTATAAATTTCATCATAGAACATATTTACATCCAAGTTTAATTTCTTTTAGTGATAATAAAAAATTTACAAAGGAGGATTTATTATATTTAAATAATAAAAAACATAATCCGAATAATTTTTCTGTTTGCTACGCCCCTTGGAGCAGTGTTCATATAAATGTTGATGGTAATTTATTTCCTTGTATGGCTGTTGCGATGGGAAATGTAAAAAATACGAAATTACCAGATATTATATTTTCTGATAATTTTAAAAAATTTAAAAACACTATTCGGGAAAAAGGAACAATAAGCGGTTGTAACCGATGCGGATGGTTGAAACCGAAGCAAAGTGAGATTTAATCTGGATAATTATTAATCAAAAGCATTTCAATTTAAATTATCGATATAACCCATGTTAGAGAAAATAAATATTTTGCTTAGTAGCAAACAAAAAAAAAAACTTATCTTTTTATTTTTTTTAATATTTACCGCATCTATTTTAGAGGTTATTGGAGTAGGTTCTATACCTCTTTTTCTTGGTCTATTATTAGATCCTGCAAGATTAATAGATTTTTTATCAAATTATAAGTTTTTAACTATAGTTATTGACTTAGATTATAAACAGCAAATAATTTATTCAGGATTAGCTTTGTTAATTTTTTTCTCATTAAAAAATCTATTTTTATTTTTCGTAAATTACTATCAAGCCAAATTATCAAAAGATTTAAATGTTGAAAATGCTAAAAAGCTTTTTAATCACTATATTTTCTCTCCATATTCAAATTTAATAAAAAAGAACCCTGCATCAATTACTAGAAATATTTCTGGCGACATAATAAATGCAAATTTATACGTAGTTTCATTAATTAATTTAATTAGAGAAATTTCTTTAGTTTTTGTAATCTTATTGCTCTTAATTTTTATAGATTTTTTTTCAACGTCTTTATTATTTTTGATTATGGTATTATTTGCTTGTCTTTTTTATTTTTTTGTAAGAAAAAAAATAATTCAATTGTCGTCTTTAAATCAAAAATTAAGAGGCACACAAATTAGATTGATCAATCATATTTTTGGATCAATAAAGGAAACAAAAATTTATTCAAAGGAGAGGGTTTTTAGTAACTTATTTGCTTCTTCTACTCTTGGAGCAGAAAGGATAAATTTTTTCAATCAAACTATAAATAAAATACCAAGATTATTAATAGAAGTTTTCTTTATTCTAGGAATACTATTAATTATACTTTTTAATATTTTGAGTCAAAATCAGATTGAAACTATAATACCTACATTAACATTTTTAGGTGTAGCTGTGATAAGATTAATGCCAGCTTTTGGATCAATCATAATAATAATTAATGGCATCAAAAAAACGGAAATTTCATTTAACTTAATTACTAACGAATTAAATGAGCATTCCCTAAATAAAGATTTTAATTATAATCAAACAAAACCCGCTTCAACATTTTTAAATTTGAAAAATAGCATTAAGTTTAAAAACGTTTCATTTAAATACAATGAAAAAGAAGATTTTATTTTAAAAAATATAGATTTTGAAATAAAGAAAAATCAATTAACTGCTATTGTTGGAAGAACTGGTTCTGGAAAAACTACATTAATTAATTTAATTCTTGGATTATTGAAACCTTCATCAGGGGAAATATTTCTAGATAACAACTCTTTAAAAAATTCTGAAAAAAATTGGCATGACATGATTAGTATTGTTCCCCAAGATGTTTATCTCTTAGACGATACAATTAAGAATAATATTATTTTTGGCAGTGATGAAAAAAAATTAGATAACAATTTTTATAAAAAAGTATTAGAAAGGTCAAAATTAAACGAATTTATCTCAAAACTACCAGAGCAAGATAACACGATAGTTGGGAATCAAGGTTTAAGAATTTCAGGCGGACAAAGGCAAAGAATCGGTATTGCGAGAGCGCTTTTTCGAAATAAAAAAATATTAATTCTTGATGAAGCTACAAGTTCACTTGATTTAGAAACAGAAAGAAAATTACTTGAAGACCTTTTCAATATTGACGAAGAATTAACTTTAATAGTAATAACACACAGACTTAAAACAGTTGAAAAATTTGATAAAGTTTACTTAGTAAAAAATAAAAGTGTTACAAGTTCAAAGAATTTTAACTTTAATAATATTGAAGATATTTTAATGTAAACAAAAGGATGTAAAATTTATGAAAGATATTTTTATTACACCAGGCACAAAAATTTTGGATGCCATGAAACTTTTGGCAACAACCAGTTCGAGATGCTTAATTGTTACAAATAATAAAAAATATTTTTATGGCACGTTGAATGACGGAGATTTGAGAAGAGGAATCTTGAAAGGTCTAACCGGTAAAGCAACAGTAAAATCTCTATATCAAAGAAAACCCATATTTATTTTTGAAAAAGATTTTTCTCAAAGTTTAGTGAAAAATTTAATGAGAAAGAATATATTAGCAGTCCTTCCAATTTTAAATGATAAAAAGATTGTTATTAATTATCTTACGTGGGCTCAAGTGTTTAGAGAAAAAAAACAAGATAATTTTTTAAAGAATTTAAATTTTGTTATCATGGCAGGCGGAAAGGGCTCAAGACTTGAACCTTATACCAAAGTTTTACCAAAACCACTTTTACCAATCAATGATAAACCAGTCATTCAGCATATTATTGAAAGATTTTTAAATTTTGGTGCAAAAAATTTTTATATATCAGTAAATTATAAAAGCTTATTACTAAAATCTTTTTTTAATGAGCTTAAAAATAGTTATAAAATAAAATTTTTAGAAGAGCACCAACCTCTTGGGACTGTAGGAGGCTTAAGTTTGCAT
>MDTD01058980.1_pt1 | contig 16630 bp, 19 predicted proteins | sample 811221 | NCBI WGS metagenome assembly MDTD01 (sample SAMN05326646, study PRJNA326480) | marine metagenome | isolation source: seawater | place: Pacific Ocean: South West | collected 2011 | reverse complement strand
ACTTAATATCATGTAATTATATCTGTATTTTGCGTATAAAATTTAATAAACCATAGTTATGCTGGATAACGACATAATTCAATCTACCTCATCTTGGCCTTTTGTTGAAGTACGGAAACTTCTAAAAGATAGAAAAGAAATAATAAATAAAAAGAATAAAATTATTTTTCAAACTGGCTATGGTCCTAGTGGACTGCCTCATATTGGTACTTTTGGCGAAGTGGCAAGGACCACAATGATGGTTAATGCTTTAAACCATATCAAAAAAATTGATTATGAATTGATAACTTTTTCAGATGATATGGATGGATTAAGAAAAGTTCCGGAAAATATTCCTAATGATAAGATACTTAAAGATAATTTAGGAAAACCTTTAACTTCTATACCTGATCCTTTTGGAAAGTTTAAAAGTTTTGGTGAACATAACAATGAGAAACTAAAAGAGTTTTTAAATAAATTTAATTTTAAGTTTATTTTTAAAAGTTCGACAGAGAATTATAAAGCTGGAAATTTTAATAATTCACTATTACGAGTTCTAGAAAAATATGATGAAATTATGAATATTGTTTTACCTACATTAAGAGAAGAAAGACGAAAAACATACTCTCCATTTTTGCCCATTTGTTCCAAAACAGGAAAAGTTTTGGAAATACCTTTATTAAGCATGAATAAAAAAACTGGCAAAGTAGTTTTTAACAATGATGGTGAAAAAATGGAAACAAATATTTTAGATGGAAACTGCAAACTACAATGGAAGGTAGATTGGGCTATGCGATGGTTTACTTTTGATGTAGATTTTGAAATGTATGGTAAAGATTTAACCGAGAGTGCTATTTTATCTGGTAAAATTTGTAAAACACTAGGAAAAAAACCACCTAATGGTTTTGCTTACGAATTATTTTTAGATGAAAAAGGAGAAAAAATTTCTAAATCAAAAGGTAATGGAATTTCTATAGAACAATGGTTAAGATATGCTTCTCCAGAAAGCTTGGCTTTATATATGTACCCAAATCCCAAAAGAGCAAAAAAACTTTACTCTGAAGTAGTGCCAAAAACTGTAGATGAATACCTATCTTACATAGAAAAATTTAATTCTCAGAATTTGAAAGATAAAATATCGAATCCAGTATGGCATGTTCATAATGGTGAACCACCCAATGAAAAAGTTGTAATGCCTTTTTCAATGCTATTAAATCTAGTTGGATCAAGTAATGCAGACAATAAAAATGTTCTTTGGAAATTTATTAATCGATTTCACAAAGAAATTAAACCGAAAGACTACAAGATATTAGACAGCCTTACTGAATATGCAATTAATTATTTCAAAGATAAAGTTGAGCCTAACAAAAAATTTAAAAAACCAAACGAAAAAGAAAAAAAAGCTTTGAAAAATTTAGTTATTAAATTAGAGCAAATAGATCAATCGTTAAAACCGGAGGATATTCAAACGCATGTCTATACAGTTGGAAAAGAGAATGGATATGAAAAAAATCTTAGAGATTGGTTTAAATTAATTTATGAAGTTATTTTTGGTGAGGTAAATGGACCAAGAATGGGTTTTTTTATAAGTTTTTTTGGACTTAAGGAAACAATTAAACTAATAAATGATAAAATAAAATAATGTTTTCAATTTTTAGACCTTACATTTTTTCTTTAGATCCCGAAGCGGCGCACGACTTGGCAATTAAGTCTTTAAAATTTAATGTTTTACCTAAAACTCTATTTCGCGTTGAAGAGGAAGAAATTCTTGAAACAAATTTGTTTAATGAAAAAATACCAAATCCAATTGGTTTGGCCGCTGGATTTGATAAGAGTGCAGAAGTGTACAATTCTTTGTTTAAGCTTGGTTATGGTTTTATTGAAATCGGAACCGTTACTCCAAAAAAACAACTTGGAAACCCTAAACCTAGAATATTTAGGCTAGAAAAAGATCAAGCTCTTATAAATCGACTAGGTTTCAATAATCATGGATCTGAAGTAGTCTCAAAAAGAATCTCAGAGAATATTCCGATTGGTTTTTTAGGAATAAATATTGGCCCCAATAAAGATACTAAAAAAAAAGAAGAGGATTATTTCACGTGTTTATATAGACTCTCCTCTAATGCTGGATATCTAACCATTAATATTTCTTCTCCAAATACTGACGGCTTAAGAAATTTTCACAACCAAAAAGAACTTGAAAATCTTCTCTTAGGTATAAACAAAATAAAAAAAGATAAAAATATCTCTAAACCCTTGGCTATTAAAATTTCTCCTGATATTAAAGACAATGAAATCAGTCAAATTCTTGAAATAATTTTAAAGTACAATATCGAAGGTATAATAATCTCTAACTCTACAGACAGTAATAGAGATAATTTAACAGACATAAAGAAAAACGAAAAAGGCGGATTATCAGGAAAACCTTTAAAAAATTTGTCTACAAGTCTTATAAAAAAATTTTATAGAGAAACTAAAGGAAAAATACAGATTATTGGTGTGGGCGGCGTAGATTCTGGCCATACAGCTTTTGAAAAAATATGTGTAGGCGCTGATGCTGTACAGTTATATACCGGCATGGTTTATAAAGGTCCTGGAGTAGTTAAAGAGATAAAAAAAGAGCTTATTTCAATTTTAAAAAAAGAGAAAATTAAAAAGATTAGTGAAGCAGTCGGAATTAATGCTTGACCCCAACCGACACTTTACTTATATAGCTCTAGGAAAATTTATGTCTAAAAGATGCGAATTAACAGGTATATCACCTCTAAAAGGTCATAACGTAAGTCACGCAAAAAATAAGACTAAGAGACGATTCTTACCAAATTTAAAAAAAGTTACCTTCAGAAGTGATATTTTAAAAAAAAATATAAAATTAAATGTAGCTAATGCCGCATTAAGAACTGTAGATTTTAAAGGTGGACTTGATAAATTTCTTAAGTCAGCAAAAAAAGAAAACCTATCAAAAAAAGTAAAAAAAATAAAAGCGTCTATATCAGCTAAAGCTTAAAATGAATTTATATTACAAGCTATCAGTTTTGATGGGAGTAGTAGTAGTCATTTCAAATTACTTGGTTCAATTTCCAATTCAAAAATTTGGTTTAAGTGAAATTTTAACATACGGTGCATTTAGTTACCCTGTTACTTTCTTAATAACTGATTTAGCTAATCGTGCTTATGGTAAAACTGTAGCTAGAAAAGTAGTATATTTTGGTTTTATTATCGGATTATTACTTACATTATTTGTTTCCACGAATTTTGAAGAAATAATTTCGATTAGAATTGCAATAGGATCGGGAATCGCTTTTTTTATATCACAAAACTTAGATGTTCAAATATTTGATCAATTGAGAAAAAAAAGCTGGTATATTGCTCCCTTAACTTCATCTATTTTGGGATCAATAACAGATACTTTTTTATTTTTTTCTATAGCTTTTTACGCTACAGGAATTTCATGGGTGACATTAGCTTTAGGTGATTTAGCTGTTAAACTATTTATAACTCTATTAATGTTAATTCCATTTAGATTTTTTCTAAATTATATAAAAGATTATTCTGAAAATTCACGATCAAGAATATAACTTTAATGAAGTGTTTTTTTATTTTTTTCAACAAATAAATCTGTTAATTGATTTATCATGACATCACCTAGATCCTGAACATCGGTAATTTTAACAGCTCTGTTATAATACCTTGTAACGTCATGTCCTATTCCTATAGCCAATAATTCTATATTAGTTTTGTTTTCTATCCACTTCACTGTTTTTTTTAAATTTGTTTCTAAGTAATCACTTGTATTAGTTGAAAGAGTCGAGTCATCTACCGGAGCTCCATCTGAGATTACCATTAATATTTTCCTGTCTTCTTTTCTTTTATTCATTTTATTATAGGCCCATTTTAGCGCCTCCCCATCTATATTTTCTTTGAGCAATCCTTCTTTCAGCATTAGTCCCATATTATTTTTTGCTTGCCTCCAAGGAGTGTCGGCAGATTTATAAATTATATGCCTCAAGTCATTAAGTCTGCCTGGTAAGTTAGGCTTTTCGTTCTTCATCCATTTTTCTCTTGAAGATCCTCCCTTCCAGTGTTTTGTAGTAAATCCCAATATTTCAACTTTTACTAAACATCTTTCTAGTGTTCTTGAAAGTATGTCAGCACAAATTGCAGCAACCGAAATAGGTTTTCCTCTCATAGAGCCTGAATTATCAATTAAAATTGTTACTAACGTATCTTTAAATTCAATATCTTTCTCTTTTTTAAATGACAAAGAGTTAAATGGATCCATTATAATTCTGGTTAGCTTTGACGTATCCAGAAGCCCTTCTTCTAAATCAAAGTTCCAGGATCTATTTTGTTTGGCTAACAATTTTCTTTGAAGCTTATTAGCTAATTTAGAAATAAAATTTTTTAGCTGTAATAATTGTTGATCCAGGTTTTTTCTTAATCTCGTCAACTCATCAGAATTTTCGAGATCTTCCGCTTTTATTATTTCATCAAACTCCTCTGTGTAGGTTTTGTATTTTAAATCACCAAAGTTTTGACCTCCTCTTTTTTTCAAATCTGGTCTAGAATTATTATCAATTTCTAATTCTTCCTCAGTTTTATCTGAGTCCTTGGTCTCATTCTCTAAATCTGGTACTCCTGTATCAATTGACATTTCCTCGTTTTTTTCATCTTTTTCCTTTGTTTTTTGCTCTTGATTTTGATGTTCAGACTTATTTTCCTTTTTTTCATTTTCATCATCTCTTTTTTTTTCCTCATCAATATTTTCATCTAAGCTCATGTTTGAAATTAGATCTGATATTAGCGAGTTAAATTTGTCTTGATCTAAAGTAAGGTTTTTAAGTGTGGATATTTTATTCTTAAATCTTTCATTTAAATCTTTTTTATAAGATTTTAGTTTTTTTTCTGTCTCACCTTCATTTTTAAAATCTAAAATTTTCATCCTCAAATAGTTTTCAAAAGCCTCTACTATTTTATCCTCACTACTTTTAAGATCCAGACCTGCAACTCTTTTTTGATAATATTTTTCAATATTACTTTTAATGCCTTTAAAATAACTTGTTCCAATTTTCTCACATCTAATTTTTTCAGAAATTCCGTAAAGTTTTTTAGAAATATTTCCTTTCGGCTCATATTTTTTTAGTATCTTTTTGTTTGAAAATCTAAATCTAAGAGATTTAGAGTCGGCTATTGCTCTTATTTCTTCATAATTAATGTAATTATTTTTTTGTTCTAATTCTGGTAATTTTATTGCGTTTTTTTCAGTTTTAGATGATTGATTTCCAAAATTTACTTCAAGCTTTTGAGAATTTGAAATAGATCTTACTGTTGAACTTATTGCTGTTTTAAAATCTTCAATTTTTTCTTTTTTATTTTGCACTTCAAATAGAGATGTTTATTGAAGACTCCGGTAAATCTTCTCCGAAACATCTTTGGTAATACTCTGAAATTATTTTCTTTTCTAGATCATCACATTTATTTAAAAATGTTAGCCTGAAAGAATAACCTTTATCTTTAAAAATATCCGTATTTTCTGCCCAATGTAAAACAGTTCTAGGACTCATAACTGTAGATATATCTCCATTAATAAATCCTTTCCTCGTTAGATCAGCAACTTTTATCATATTAGATAACAATTCCTTACCTTCTTTGTTATTAAAAACTTTATTTTTCGCTAAGATAATTTCTAATTCCTTTTCAAAAGGAAGGTAATTTAGTGTCGACACGATATTCCATCTATCCATCTGCCCCTGGTTAATTTGCTGGGTTCCATGATACAATCCAGTAGTATCTCCTAACCCAACCGTATTTGTGGTCGCAAAAATTCTAAAAAAATCGTGCTGCTCCAATACTTTATTTTTATCCAACAAAGTAAAGTTTCCGTCACTCTCCAAAACTCTTTGAATAACAAACATCACATCTGGACGTCCAGCATCATATTCATCAAAAACTAACGCTACGGGGTTTTGAATTGACCAAGGAAGTATTCCTTCCTTAAATTCTGTAATTTGTTTTCCATCTTTTAAAATTATTGCATCTTTACCAATCAAATCTATCCTGCTTATATGGCTGTCCAAATTAACCCTAATGCAAGGCCAGTTCAGTCTAGCAGCTACCTGTTCTATATGAGTTGATTTCCCTGTTCCATGGTATCCTTGTATTAAAACTCTTTTGTTAAATGAAAAACCAGCCAATATTGCTAGTGTTGTGTCTTTATCAAATTTATAATCGGGATCGATTTTAGGCACATACTCATTTTTTTTTGAAAAAGCGCCTACTTTCATTTCACTATCAAATCCAAATGTTTGCTTTACAGATAGTTTAATATCAGTTTTTTGTAAAAGTTGTTCTGTACTCATTTTTTACCTAATGTTTTTTTTAATTGGCTATACGCTAAAGTTATTTTTTTAAGCTTATCCTCATATTTTTTACTGCCATGATTTTTATCAGGATGATATTTTTTTACAAGCTCTTTAAATTTTGAGTGTATTTTTTCCCATTTTACGTCGTCATTTAATTCCATTACTTGCAATGCATCTCTATCTTGTTGTGAAATCTTTGTTTTTTTAAAATTTTTAAAATCAGAGGTATTAAAAATATTCAATTTGTCATCTAAAGCATTATTCCATAAAATATTGAAAAAATTATCTGAAGACCCAAATTTTTTTGTGGATTTATGCCAGGTTAAATCAGATTTAATAAAATATTCTATTTCTTTATCATTCATATTTTCAAAATAGTTCCAATTTTTATTAAATATTTTTATATGCTCTAAACAAAGCATTCTGAATTTTTTACTATTGTCTTTTTCAATTGGCGCTTTATAAGCGCCAACTTGATCACAGTTTTCCCAGTCACAAATTATTTTCATTAATTCAATCTATATAGTAAAATCTAAATTATGAATAATTATTTTGAAGAAATTAAGTACAAATTAATGAAACAGATTAAAATTGAGGAAATTAATATAATAAATAATTCAGACAAACACAAAACTCATCGTTTTTTTGATCCAGAAAAATTTCATTTACGTATAAAATTAAAATCAAACTATCTCAACTCGCTTCCAAGAATTGAAGCACAAAAAATTGTTATGAATATTTTAAAAGATGATCTAAAAAAAAAAATACACGCATTAGAAATTAGTATTGAGAAATAAGCTTAGTATAATTCATAATTTCTTTTATTGAAATTTTAAATTTGTTTGGCAAGGTAGTTCTTCCAATATTCCTCAACAAAATAAAATTTACTTTTTCATCATCATTTTTTTTATCATTTTTAAGAAAAGGGATAAGTTTAGAAATATCATTTTTTGAGGAATATCTTTTATAAGTATAAGAAAGATTATTTTTATTATATATATTAACTATTTCGTCTAAAATTTTTCTATTACAAACTTTTTTAATCAAAGATAATTTTGTTACTAATATCATACCAGCCAAAACAGCTTCACCGTGTGATATTTTTTTAGAATAATTGTTTTTAACTTCTATCGCATGAGCAAATGTGTGGCCGAAATTTAATATCATTCTTAAATTTTTTTCATTTACGTCCTTATTAACAAAGTATAATTTTATCTGACAACTTTTTTTGATTGCGTAAATTAATGCATTTGATTTTTTATTTAATACATTTTTTGTATTTAATTTTAACCAATTGAAAAAACTTTTATCTTTTATTAATGAGTGTTTAAGTATTTCTGCGTACCCGCCAACCATTTCCTTTTTTTTAAGTGAATATAAAAATTGAGTATCTGATAAAACTAATCTAGGCTGATAAAATGTACCGATTAAGTTTTTTCCATAAGTAGAATTAACAGCAGTTTTCCCCCCTATAGCAGCATCAACCTGACCTAGTAGCGTTGTTGGTAAATTGATAAAATTTATACCTCTTTTATAAACACTAGAGATGAACCCTGAAACATCACTTGTAATACCACCTCCAACACTAATTATTAAATCAGACCTATTGTAGTTTTTAATTAACAATTTTTTTAAAAAAATATTCACAGTGTTCAAAGATTTGTTTTTTTCACTTGGCGAAAAGGCAAATAAATCGACGTGATATTTTTTTAAAACATTTATTAATTTCCTTTTGTATTTTTTTGGAATATTCTTATCGATAATAATCCCGATTTTTTTGGTTTTGGGACAAAGATTTTTTACTCTTTTAGGTAAAATATTAAGAATGTTTTTACCTATTATTATTGAGTAAGAGTTTTTTTTATCTTTAAATTTAATTTCTTGTGTTTTCATAAAGATTATAAATTTTTTCTACTACCTCATTTTTTTTTAAATTATTACAAACTATTCTATGATCAGCCTCATTATAGGTTTTCTTCCTTTCTAAGTAAATTTTACGAATTGTCTGACTAATATTTTTTTTTATTAACAAAGGTCTTTTTTTTGACATTTTTAACCTTAAAATAAGTTTTTCTATGTTCACATCAAGCCAAAAACTAATTGCTGAAGTTTTGACTAGTTTTCTTATCGATTTATTTAAAAAAGCTCCACCACCAAGAGAAATAACTGAGCTATTATTTTTTAATTCTCTTAAAGTAACTTTTTTTTCTATCTTTCGAAAATAATTCTCACCTTTATCTCTAAAAATATTATAAACGGACAAATTTTCTTCAAATTCTACAATCTTATCGATATCAATAAAATTATAAGAAAGTTTTTTTGCTAGATTTTTTCCCACAGTAGATTTACCAACACCCATCATACCAGTTAAAATAAGGTTTTTTGTCAATTTACCATCCTATTTTAAATTTGATTTTCCATAAATATGTCTTATTTATTGAGTTTAAATAAATTCTTAAAGTATGCAACTTAAATACAATAGACAACCTGGATTTGGAAGTACATTTATAAAAATGATTATCAAATTGTGCTTGGTAATAATCTTTTTTATTTTAGCGATTTTTTTAATTGAAAAAATTAATTTTCCTAGTCCTAATAAAAATTACGATATTGAAGTTACAAATGATATTAAGAAACTTTAAAACAATAATTAGCTTAATTTCTTTTTTTACAATAACAACTCATATTTATGCTGAGGAAAAAATAGATATTTGGAAAAATAATAATACTACAAAAAATATAGATAACGTCTCATCTAATGAGATTAAAAAAGAGGAAAAAATTACTCAAAATTCTCCAACAAAAAAAACAATAGAAATAGAAGAACAAAAGCTACTTGAAGAAGATGAAAATAAGGTATTTGGAATTTACGATCCTGCAGATTTTGATCTAAATTTAAACATGTGGTCCTCTACAAAAGCAGAAGATGTAAAAGCAAGTATAAAGAGAATTAAAAAAATTAATTTATCAAATACATCAAACGAAATTTTAGAAAATATACTGCTATCTTTTTCTTACCCACCAGAGGGAATGACTGAAAAAGAATTTACTGACATAAAAGTGAATTGGCTTATTGAAAATGCGAGATCAGATCTTATAGAAAATTTTTTAAAACAAAATGATGATTTCAATGGGAAACAAAGAGCCGTTCAATATTTAGTTGATGAGAATATTTCTAAAGCAAATATTAAAGAGGGTTGTAACAAGATAAGTTTTATTGGTAGCTCGATAAAAGACCCTTATTTAGAAAAATTTAAAATTTATTGTCTAGTTTTCAATGGAAAAAAGAATGAGGCACAACTTTTGTTAGATTTGTTGAGAGAGCAGAATCAATCGGATAAATTTTTTGATGACAAAATAAATTTTCTACTAGGAATTACAAATTCAACTGATAAAAAAATTAATGATAAAAATCTTTTAAATTTTTACTTATCAAGTGTAACAATTAAAAATTTTAGTTATGAACCTACAAAAAAAACAAAAAAAGAAATTTGGAAATATTTAAGTGCAGCTAATTTGATTAAGTTAGAGGACATTTCAGACAAGGAAAAATTAAAAAAACTGGAATTAGCTGCTAATCAAGGGCAATTAGATAAAAATACAATTTTTGAAATCTACAAACAGATACCTTTTAATTTAAGCAAACTAATAAATGCTAAAAATGTTTATCAAAGCTTAGAGGGTAGTGATTCTAGGTCATTAATTTACCAAAAATTTTTATTGTCAGAGGATGTAGAATCTAAATTAGAATATTTATTCATATTAGAAGACCTTTTTAAGAAAGCTAAAATTCAGAATGTTTATAGTAAATTCTTAAGCGATAGACTTGAAGAAATTGGATTGGAAAATATCCCCGAAGAATATAAAGAAACTGCTGAAAAAAGAATTTTAAGTAAGGAAGAGATTAAATTTGGAAAAGTAAAATACAATGATAAAATTTTACATCAATCTAAAGTTCTAAAATTTTACTTAGAGAATGAGGATCAAAAAAAGGTTCAAAAAGATATAGATAAAATATTTAAAAAAATTATAAAAAATAAAAAATATTTTTTTTCAGCTAAAGATTTAGCTTTAGTTGACGCCTTATTAAAAGATGGCTTTAATTTACCAAACAATTTTAATTACAAGGAGTTGTCAGAAAAGTATGATGTGCCAAAAAATCTTATTCAATTAATCGAAAAAAAACAAAATGCTTTCCTTGCTTTAAGAATAGTTGAAATTATTGGAGAGGATGAGCCACATCAGCTAGACTCAGAGACTATTTACTTTATTACCAATCTTCTTAATGAAATGAATCTTATTAATATTAGAAATAAGGTCTTAATTTCAGCTTTACCTCAAAGGGTTTAATTATATTATAACCTTAAATGTCTAAAAAAAAGATTGTTATAGAACCAGATCCAATTTTAAGAAAAAAGAGTGAGGTTTTAGAAACGGTTAATGCTGATTTAAGAAAATTAATGGATGATATGTTAGAAACTATGTACGCAGCCCCAGGTATTGGTTTGGCAGCGGTTCAGGTAGGTATTTTAAAAAGATTAATTGTAATCGATATATCGAAAAATGATGAAAAAAAGAACCCAATATTTTTAATTAATCCGAAAATAATTTCTAAATCCAAAAATACGTCAGTATACGAGGAGGGATGTCTATCACTACCCGGCCATTTTGCGGAAATTGAAAGACCACATGAATGTGATGTTATTTATCTGGATTATAATGGAAAAGAAAAGAAATTAAAAGCAACAGGATTACTTTCAACCTGTATTCAACATGAAGTTGATCATTTGGATGGTGTATTGTTTATAGATTATCTATCAAAACTAAAGAAAGATATGATAATAAAAAAATTGGTAAAACAAAAAAAAGAATTAGGGAAAATTGTTATATAAAATTCATGGCATTAAAAATAATTTTTATGGGTACACCAGAGTTTGCAGTACCTATTTTGAATTCAATAAAAAAATCGAAACATAAAATATTAACTGTTTACACACAGCCACCAAAAAAAAGTAATCGAGGACAAAAAATAAATTTATCTCCAATTCATGTTTTCGCCAATAAAGAGAAGATAAATGTAAGGCATCCTGAAATTTTAGACTCGAAAGAAGCTAAACATATTAATGATCTAAAAGCAGACGTAGCGATAGTAGTTGCATTCGGGCAAATTTTACCTAAAGAAATTTTACAAATAAATAATATAAAATTTTTAAATATACATGCATCTTTATTGCCTAGGTGGCGAGGAGCAGCACCTATTCAAAGGGCCATCATGGAAATGGATAATGAAACCGGAATATCTATAATGAAAATAGTCCCTAAACTTGACGCTGGCCCAGTGTTGATCAAAGAAAAAATAAAAATAGAAAAAAATGATAACTTTGACTCTCTAAGTAAAAAATTGTCAAATTTAGGATCAAAATTAATCTTGGAGTCTCTAGATTTGATTGAAACAAAATCAGCTAATTTTATTGAGCAAAACGAAAATTTTGCTACATATGCAAAAAAAATAAATAAAGAAGAATCTAAGATCGATTGGAAAAATCCAGCAAACGTTTTGATAGCTAAAATTAATGGATTAAGTCCTACACCTGGTGTTTGGTTTGATCACAAGGGAACAAGAATAAAAATAATTAAGGCAATTGAAAATACAAAATCTGGTGTTACAGGTGTGGCCTTAGATGACAAATTAACAATAGCATGTGAAAAAAATTCTATTAAAATTTTGATGGTTCAAAAAGAGGGAAAAAATATTATGAAAACTGAAGATTTTTTAAAAGGATATAAAGTTTTTAAAGGCGAAAGATTAATTTGAAATTTAATTATCAAATAATTATTGAATACTTAGGAGTAGATTTAGTTGGATGGCAAATTCAAAAAAAAGGTAAATCAGTCCAGGGATTAGTTGAAAAAGCCTTATCAAAAACTTTAAATTATAAAATAAGATTAATTGGCTCTGGACGGACTGACGCTGGGGTTAATGCCCTTGGCCAGAGTGCAAATTTCTTTGTTAAAGATAAGATACATAATACTTTAAAAGTATTGTCTTCAGTAAATTTTTTTTTAAATAAATATAATATTTCAATCTTAAAATTAAGAAAAAGAAAGTTGAACTTTCACGCAAGATTTAGTGCAAAAAAAAGAGTGTACGAGTATGTTATTTTAAACAGGTTTGCAAAACCTGCAATTGATTTTAATAGATCATGGTTTGTAAAAAAAAAATTAGACTTTAATAAAATGAAAAAAGGTATTGTATATTTTCAAGGAACACATAATTTTTCAGCGTTTAGATCATCTTCCTGCTCAGCAAAAAGTCCTTTAAGAACAATAGATAGTGCATCTATAAAAAGAACTAGAGACAAATTAATTATAAATTTTACTTCAAAATCTTTCCTCCAAAAACAAGTTAGGTCGATGGTGGGTTGTTTAAAATATGTTGGCGAAAATAAATGGCATCCCAAAAAGATTAAAGAAGTAATAAATTCAAAAAAAAGAGAGTATTGTGCTCCACCCGCGCCTGCAAGCGGACTATATCTAAAAAAAATCTATTACTAAAATTTTAACAATCGAAAATATTTTTGACTCATTTTTTTCCAATCAAGTTTTTTTGTAAAAGCGATGGATTTTTTTGAAAATTTACTTGCTAATTTTCTATTAATTTTGAGGCCAATTATTTTTTTTCTGAATTCTGAACTATCGCTATAGCTTATGACATTAGCCCCAAAATTTTGAGCAACTTTTTTAGAACATAATACAGGCAAGCCAAAAGACATGTATGTAACTACTTTACCCTGCACACCTGTAGCTATTTCAAGATTTGCTAAACCGCAAAAACATTTTTTTATGTAAGGATGAATATTTCTTTGAGGGCCTAAAATTTCAACATCTGGTTTGCTTAATAAAAATTTATTTATCAAACTTATGTTTCCAATGACAACAAACTTTATTCCAGGTAAATCTTTTTTTATTATCGGAAAAACTTTGAATACAAAATATCTACATGCTAAGAGATTAGGTAGATAGTTTAAATTTCCAACAAATAAAATTTTATTATTTTTTTTTGAAAATGTGTATTTGCTTTTTACTTTCTCAACTGACTCATCTATCTGAAAAATTCTATTTTTAAATTTTTTATTTATTTTATTAACTTCTTTTTTTGAAAATAAAATAATCCTATCAAAATTAGAAAAAATTTTATTTTCTAATCTTTTCATAAAATAGCTTTCAAAAAAATACAAATATTTCAACGGATTAAAAATATTTAAATATTTGAATGATTGATCGTAATTTTCTGAATACAAGTCACCCATTTCGAGAATCTTTTTTCCAAGAAAATTTTTTGGAAAATATTGACTAGATCTTACATGATAAAAAAATAAATAATCATATTCGTAACAATTATTTTCTATATGCATTTTCATTTCTTTTGAGAAAAAGAGCCCAAGTTGAATAGGTTCAAATTTTAAAAATGAAATAATACAATAAATAGCTTTTAAAAAAATGTTTGGTAATTTAAATGTAACTAAATTTTTACCACTATCTTCAAACCCCTCTTTACTCAAACATACCGTATCCACATGAAGCTTTTTTTTTAGTAAATTAATTATTTTTAAAGATCTAATTACATCGCCAGAATATCTACCTGAATAAGGATTTCTTGTAGAGATGAATAAAACTTTTTTCATTTGCCAATTTTTCTTGATTTTTTTATTCGCCATCTAGATCCTTCACGAATTATATAACCTACACAATTTTCAGATCCACACCTACATGGAAATTTTTTATAATCTTCATCAAAACTGAAACCATAATCATATGAAAGTTCTTCACCTTTTTTAATATTTTTCATTGCGTACACCCATACTTTTAAGCCTGAGCCAAAAACTTCACAATTTGGATTGCAAGAATGATTAATTAATCTAGCTGTATTTGATCTATAGTTACCATCCAGATCAAATTTTTTATTTATATTAAAAAGATAAATAGCTTTATTATTATTAAACTTTGGATCAATTTCACTCTGAGCTACAGAAATTATTTTTCCTTTATACTCAATAATTTTTGTACCTTTTTTAATATCGCAGTTCGCATATAAGCCATTTTTGTCAATATTAGATTTTTTTATTTTGTATAATTTCACTTAAAATACTCTACTAAAATATCATTGTATATTTTCGTAAGCTTTCTTAAGTCTGTTAATGAAACGCATTCATCAACTCTATGCATTGTTTTATTAACTAAACCAAACTCAAGGCAAGGTGCAATTTTTCTTATAAATCTAGCATCTGACGTTCCACCAGTTGTTGAAAACTTTGGAGTTACTTTAGTAATTTTTTTTATTATTTTTTTAGCCATATAAATAGTCTTATCTGGCTTAGTTAAGAAAGCATCCCCATTAGCCATGTAATTAATTTTAAATTTACATTTATTTTTTCTACTTATGTTTTTGACTATTGTATTAATTTGTTTTTTTAAAGAGCTTGAAGTATGAAAATTGTTGTATCTAATATTAAAATTCGCACCAGCTCTAGCAGGAATTACATTATAAGCTTTGTTATCAACATTTATTGAGCTAAATTCTAAATTCGAAGGTTGAAAATTTTTATTCCCCTTATCCAATTTCTTATCTTTAAGTTTTTTACAAATAGAGACTAATGTATTTATTGGATTATTTGAAAGTTGAGGATAAGCTATATGACCCTGAGTACCATAAATTTTAATGTTCCCAGACAGACTCCCCCTTCTACCAATTTTAATCATTTCTCCAAGCTTTGTTGGATTTGTTGGCTCTCCAACTATGCAAAAATTAATTTTTTCTTTTTTTCTTTTAAGATAATCAACTACTTTTTTTGTACCATTAATTGCGAAACCTTCTTCATCACCAGTAATTAATAAACTTATAGATCCATTGAAATTATGTTTTTTTTGTAAAAATTTGCTCACTGCAGCTATGAAGCAAGCAATTGAGCTTTTCATGTCATTGGCGCCTCTTCCAATTAAATAATTATTTTTCACTACTGGTCTAAAAGGGTTCACTGTCCAGTCTTTAATATTACCTGGAGGCACAACATCAGTATGGCCAGCATAACATAGATTAGGCCCTTTATTACCAATTCTGGCGTATAAATTTTTAATTGGCTTACTTTTTTTATCTTTGAACTCTAAAATTTTACAATTAAATCCTAGTTTTCTTAATATTTTACTTAAATATTTTATAGCTCCGGCGTCTCTAGGAGTGACACTAGGAAATTTTATTAAATCTTTAGAGAGTTGTAATTCGTCAATTCTAGTCATTAGTCTCTTAGCAAATCATTAATTGAGGTTTTGCTCCTTGTTTTTTCATCTACCTTTTTAACTATAACCGCACAATATAATGAGGGTAAGTTTGTGTTTGATTTATTAGGTAAACTTCCCGGAACTACAACAGAGTAAGCTGGAACTTTTCCATAAGTTATTTCCCCTGTGCTTCTGTCAATTATTTTCGTTGAGGCACCAATATAAACACCCATTGAAATTACAGCACCTTCTTCAACTAAAACTCCCTCCGCTATTTCTGATCGAGCGCCAACAAAACAGTTATCCTCAATAATAACTGGACCAGCTTGCAAAGGTTCTAGAACACCTCCTATGCCAGCTCCCCCAGAAATATGACAGTTTTTTCCTATTTGAGCACAGGATCCAACAGATGCCCAGGTATCAATCATAGTTCCTTCATCAACATATGCACCAAGGTTCACAAAACTTGGCATCAAAACTACGTTTTTAGCTATGAAAGCTCCTTTTCTTACTACCCCATTAGGCACATGTCTATAACTTGCTTTTTTCCAATCTTTCTCTTTCCACTTTACAGTTTTACCAGGCACCTTGTCGTACCAAGTTGTATAAGGTCCTTTTGACATTTCCATTTGGTTTATTCTAAAACTTAAGAGAATAGCCTTTTTGATCCACTGATTAACAACCCAATTCCCATTTTTTTTGTTTGCTACTCTTATCTTTCCACTGTCTACTAAATCAATAGTATCTTTTATAGCTTTAATTAATTTCTTATCAGACTTTGGATTTACATTTTCTTTTTTTTCAAAATTTTTGTTTATTATTTTTTCTAGTTTATCGTAAATCATTTATCTCCTTCAGAAATTTAGCTAAATTGTCAGTTTTATAGTTAATGAAATTTGAGTCGGAATATTTAGCCGCCCAAGGCTCATTATTTTTAATCCAAACAGTTTTCATTCCTAATTCGTATGCTGGTTTTAAATTTCTTGCAATATCCTCAAAGAATATACAATATT
>MDTD01008114.1_pt1 | contig 16631 bp, 12 predicted proteins | sample 811221 | NCBI WGS metagenome assembly MDTD01 (sample SAMN05326646, study PRJNA326480) | marine metagenome | isolation source: seawater | place: Pacific Ocean: South West | collected 2011 | reverse complement strand
TTCATGGTCAAGCCCTAAAGCTTCCGATGGTGATGGGATTGTAAAATTTGGCACAGATGACATTTATCCAGAGAGACTAGAGAGATTAGGGCAGTATCTATCTGACACCACGATGGGTTCTGGTGCAGCTGCAGGCAATCCCGATGCAAGAGATCTTTTTGGGCAAGGTCATTTAGGAGCTACGTATCTATCAAATAAAACAATACCTAGAACAGGAAATGACTTTCCAATAAGTGGTCCTGATGCTGCTATCACTCCTGGGTTCACGATGGATCCTTTGTATGATTTAGAAAGACAAATTTTTGAAGCGCTTGGAGAAGACAACTTTAAGTCCGAACTAATAACAGAGGCAATTGAACTAGTTTTAAAGAATAGTCCTCATTTGAAAATCCCTGTTTCTAAGGGCAACAAAAATCTTAAATTTGGAATTCCAGGTCATTGGTTTTTAAGAGCGGTAGGCGAAGCTTTAGTTGAAATTCAGATGCTATCAGCAAAGGTAGACCCAGGATCCCGATGGGCTGGAATAGGAGTAAAAAAGTTTCCTGGCTTCGGATCTGATGATGGAATTGAAAGATTAGGTGATTCACTGGGAAGATGGAACCCTATGAAAACATCTGGACAACGATGGAAGTCTTACGTTCACCCTAACAAGAAGACAACTTTGGAGGCGTCAACCTTTCCAAAAGCGCCTCTATTTTGGAATGATTATTATGACTCTTTATCTTTTGTCGGGAAAAAGATCACTATGGATAGCATGGTAGGTCCACTCGTAGACCAGAATCAAGAAGCTCAATTAGCTGATGGGATGTACAAACCCATCGTGAACAGTCAGGGCGAGCCAACAATTACATCTTCAGATTACGGCGCTAAAAATACTTTTGACCTTTGGCCGAAAACAAAATTAGCGATTGAAACAAAAGAAAAAGAAGTTTACGCTGGACAAGCCAAAGCACCTAGCGCTTTAAGTCTTGATGTGTCTAAATTTATGGGCGACAAACCATCTTATGGTCAATTTCACTCTTGGGCGAGACCATTTCTGACGACTGATTGGCATGCTTGGAGAATAGAGACAACAGATGAAGAAGCTTCCAAATTAGGGTCAGGTGTATCTACTAACATTAGTGAAGATAAATCAACAGACAAAAACCCAGACCCATATCCATATCCCAGGCTGAATACAGATCTTGAAGACAAAGAGAACAAAGATTGGGGTACCAAGTTTGGTCCCAATAAAAGAAAATACAGAAGCAGAGGCATCGACGATCTAGCAGACAAAACATACAGAAGAATCCAATTAGATAAAGTAGGTGACTCTCCGACTTTGAGGATGGCTAGCACTAGAAGAAAAATTGACAATAAATTTAGGACAAGTACGACCACCACCCCCTCATTGTTGTTACTACCTAAATCACTTCAGACGATAAAAAATAATTTAGTGACGTATGGAATAGAATCTACAGATGCTGCAGCGCCAGAATCTTTCAAGTTAGAAGGCTACAACACTCTTTGGAGAGGTACAGAACAAGAAAATGCATTAGCGGAAATTGATTCTAAATTTAAATCAACCACAAGGTTCAGGCCTGATCAAGTAAGGTTGATAGAAGACCAATTAGAAGCAGAATACATGCCATTCTATATACAGGATTTGCGAACAAACGAAATTATTTCTTTTCATGCATTTTTAGAGTCAATCGAAGACTCTTATTCTGCAGAGTGGAGTGAGCAGAAAGGTTTTGGTAGGATCGAAGCCGCGCAAATCTATGGTGGTGGATCAAGATCTATTGGGTTATCTTTTACAATTGTTCCGACGGATCAAGAAGACTTCGATGACATGTGGATAAAAATTAACAAATTGACAACGCTTGTATATCCACAATGGTCAGAAGGAACACTCATGCAGAATGGAGAAAACATTTTCATACAGCCATTCTCTCAAGTTCCAACTGCTTCGCCTCTATGTAGATTGAGAGTGGGTGATTTGTTCACTAGCAATTATTCTAAAACTAATATGGCCCGCATGATGGGTGTAGGAAATACTCAGTTCAAATACATGGAAAATCCACCTGAAAATGATGCATCAACAGATCAAGAAGCAACAGATACTCAAACTAATACAACGAAAGCAAAAGCATCTGATAGATTCATGACTAAAGAATTCTTTGCGATTTATACTCAAGACGGTGGAGATGGCTCTAATTCTACTGCATTTGTGCTTCTTTCTGCCAATGAGAAAAAATGGAAATCGCTTGATAAAGCAGGAAGAATGAAATTATTCAATGGAGAACAAACTTCACTAGTGAAAAGATATCAGCTGTCTCCACATCGATATAAAGTTAAGTATGAAGACAACTTGATGAAATGGGTTTTTCCTGACACGACTTATGAATTCACATCAAAAGCATCTTTGCAAACTTATCTTAGTATGACTTCTCCTATCAATGAAGATGAGCCGCCAGGCTTAGCTGCTTCTCAGATCGGAGGAGATGGTATCTCTGCTCTATTTTCCTCCGTTGAAAATCCGATTTTCAAGAGTTTTGAGTCAACAATGGGTAGAGGTATTGCAGTAGCGATCAACAGCATCGGCCTAGATTGGAAATTAAATTCTGCACCATGGAATTTAGAGCCGGGCCATAGAGCACCAAGAATGTGCACAGTGTCGCTTGGATTAATACCAATACATGACATCACGCCTGGATTAGATCATGAAGGATTCAACAGAGCTCCAATTTACACAGTTGGTAATTCTATGAAATCAGTTGGTGGAGATCCTTGGTACAATAATCAAGAGTACAATGAATTAGTTACAGAAATAAGCAATAATCACATAGATTCATTGAAGACAGATGAGGAATAACCCATGAGAAGATATGGAAGAGACCAAAGAATTCGAGGTGGAAAATTACAGACTGCTAGAACTATTATGCTTATTAGAAGAGCTAATGAATTTGGGTTAATTCCTACAAGAGAAGTTTTGATAAAAGAGTCTCAAAGATTGGATCATTTAGCAGCCAAGCATTTAGGAGATTCAACTCTTTGGTGGATTTTGGCAGGGCTTAGTAACATTGGTTGGGGTATGCAAGTTCCAGCTGGTACCATCATCAAGATCCCATTAGACATCAACGCTATCAAAACTATCGTGGGTTAATTATGAGTGGCAACGCAACACAGCTATTTAAGTCTCCTAGCCAGAAAGAATTGCAAGAAGCAATGAGGCAATTAGGAAAGTATTATGGACTAAAAGACAACAATACTTTCATGCAAATTCTGTTGTTGGGTGCTTATGGAGGAGGAACAGATGTTGAGAATCCTTCTACCAATAAGCTTAGTGAAGATGCAGAAAAAGTCAATACGGGCCTAGACACTATCTCGGATGCTCTAATCTCTTTGAGAGGCAATGGAAAATACGTAGAAGAATTGATAACAGTTTTTGAAGATTTCATTGCAGGAAATGCAGCAGATGATTTTGCAGATTACCTCAAATCTAAACCATCAGAGTCTGGAAAGGCTCCAATTATTTCTTTCACTTCTCCAAACAAGCACACGAAAGAATTTGGGTTTTTACGAGCTAGATCTGTTTCTGAAATTTTAGACGATGGAGAGTTTAGGGTGACATCTGACTCAAACCATTCTACTATTTCAGTCATTGAGATTCATCATCCTAATTTAAATTTTTCTAATAGAGATTCAATGGCTGCTTCCATTTTTTTGCAAGCTTTGCCCTCTATTGAGATCTCCAAAGCAGTTCCTTATTTTGATGTCAAGACTATAGTGAAGGGTACACCCTTTGGAGATTCAGGAGATCCGGATGGATCTGAAGCATTCACGAATGGTATTAGTATCTATAAATTTTTACATGGTGATCGAATAGAAGAATCAGACAATACTCTTAAGCAATTGGTTTCTTCGAAGCCTTTAGAATTTCTTACAGAAGCTCCTTCACTATCTGGTGGGGTAGGCCAAGAAAATCCTCCGAGCTCTCCTTCTAGATCTATAGCGGGCATGGAAATATTCACTGCGCCTCAAACCTTAGTAGATGGCAGCTTACAGTACATAGACCTTGATGCAACGTCAGCAAATTATGGGTCTGGAGCGGAGCCAAAGAGAATTCCACAGCAGAATAAAATTTTAGATAAATTTAGGCCTCTTATGACATTCCAAAGCATGAGTATAGAAGTTACTCCTGCAACTGGTATGCTAGCTACTAAAGCAGCAGATGTTACACTAGTCCTGCATGATAAGACAAGAATGAATCAAGTAATGCCGTTTATCATTCCGGGTCAATTAGGGGATGTAGAGTTTCAGATTGAATGGGGATGGTCTCATCCTGAGCCTGATCCAAAAATTAATCCTTATGGTGCATTGATTAATTCTATGAGATGTAAAGAGAAATATGGGATTATGAACTCTAGCTATTCTTTTACTGCGACAGGTGAAGTAGAAATAAGTTTGAAGCTATACACAAAAGGAGCTGTTAATGCAACGTTTGAGCTTATCTCGAATAATTCCAAATTAGGAAAGCATCCTGTCGATGCACTTAAAGAATTGGTGTCTAGTATTCGAGAAGCGATCAAAGGACTGAAGCAGCAAGGTTATACCCTCAATGCGGAAATGGGTGCTCCTGATGTTTTAGGAAAGGCTTCATCGACAAAGGGTCTTTTCACTTTAGACAAAAAACAGAAAGCAGAGATCACCAAATTTATCAAGAATATGAAATCAAAAAGTACTTCTAGAGCAGCTTCGAATTGGGAAGAGCTTTCTACAGCATGGGATACAGCCCAAGAAGATGTGAAGTCATTACAAGATGAAATTTTAGAACATTTTGGTAAGATAATAGACAAGTGCACTGCAAAAAATAATGACACAACAGATCCTTATCTTCTGCCACTCGAGGTTAAATTAGGGAAAAAACCAATTGTCAACATCACGAATGAAGATCATGTTTCTTTTGGAAAAATTCTTTTGCACTTTGTAGCAAAACCTATTTTGGACACCGGCCGATTTAATGAAGTGGAGCTCATCTTTTACCCAATGAACTCATTCGCCATGTGGGCAAGAGATCTTAATGTAGGTCAATATCCTATCAATAAAAAGGATTTGAAAGAATTGCTCACTGAAGAATTAAAGAAAACGCCAAGTATCACAATTCAGAAATTCTTGAATCTAATGAAAAAATTATTTATCAATTTCATTGGAGATGACATTTATGGTCTTTCTAAATTCTATGCCAAGAACAAAGAAACAGGTAAGCGAGAATTACAAAAAGCTTATCAAGATGATGAAAACAAAAAGCAAGAATATGCTGCAGAAAAAGTTAGAGTGCTAGAAGCGTGCTACGGGATAGATGGCGAAAAAAGATTCAAAAAGCCAAATGTTCAGATGTGGGTGGAATGTGTTTCTCATGAAAATGATCCGACACAAACAATCTTAAGACTTCATTTCTTTGATAAAGCAACCACCTCTTATTCGTCTTATTCCCAGTTGTGGCAAGCAGCAAGCTCTTCAGATTTGGGAACTATGGGGAAATACAATTCAGCTCAAAAGAAATTCAACAAAGCTGTTAATTCTCCTCCACCAGAAAAATCTAAAAACAAAGACAAAAAAGAGTGGGAAGAGCTCTGTAAATCTAGATACCAAAGGGTAGTCGACCACAAAGTTTTAGCTGAACAACAGAGGAAAAATTTTGAAGCTAGTGGTTTATTAGAACCGTTCAAAGTGAAAAAATCTACGAAAGACGCAGACGGAAATGAACCAGGTGAGGTTACGAAATTTAGGATCAAAGGTGGACCTGATCAATTGCGAGGTATTTTAGCTGCTAATATGCCTACGTTAAAGTACGGAACAGAATACTCTGGTATTCTTAATGCTTCTTTGCAAACCAATTCTAATCCACAGATGGAAACAATCCACATGCAAAGACAAGGGAAGAGTTCTGGTCCAACTGGGGCTATGGACAACGGTCTTCCAATGACTGTGAAACCCGTAGAATTAAGTCTCGATACATTCGGATGTCCTTTTATCAATTTCGGCCAACAGTTCTTTGTGGATTTTCAAACAAACACAACGATAGATGATGTCTATGCAGTTTCTGGAGTCAGTCATAGCATTTCTCCTACAGAGTTCAACACATCTATTAAATTGACGCCTTTGAACAAATTAGGACAATTCAGATCTATGGTTGATCAGTTTGATGATGCTGCAGCAATTGCAGCTGAAACTGCTGAAAATACGAAAGATGAAAATGAATAATTTGTAAATCTATCCAAATTCAGATAGAATTAATTATATGCTCTCTATCTGTAATAAAATAACTGGTACTGAAAGGTACTTGACTTGGACTGGAACGACTTGGTCGTGGCAACCAGAAGTTCAGAATTATCTATTTGGGTGTCCTCATCCTAGATCAGTAGAACCTCTGCTAAAGATCCACGGACATGATGTCCAGCCCCTAATTGAAAAGAAATATTTAGTGATGGCCACAGAACTTGGGCTCCAAAACGCAAACTTCGTAGGGCTTATTGGGCCAAAGTTCAGGAAACGCTTGCAAGAATATACCATGAATACGTGGCAAGATCTACAGCCAATCATTGAACATCGATACACTCAGTTCTATTTCGACACAAACGATTGGTTATGGACACTGCAGCCTGCTCCTTTGGACTACACCCGATACAGTGGTCTTAAGAAAATCAATGCTCCTATTAAGATACGCACCGATGGCGAGGTTATCCAACCAGTTCGCTACGTGCGTTCTAAGATCAAAACAGGCAGATTAAGTGTGATCTCAGGCCCACAAGTAATGACAATGAAAGCAGAGTATCGAAACGTCGCAAAAAACTGTCGTCAAATCGACTTCTCGTCGATGGAGCCACGGTTCCTTCTCAACGTAAGTGGAATACACGTCGAAGGTGATCTATACGATTGGGTCGCAAAAGAAGCCGGCTTATCGGGTGATAGAACTCACACCAAAATAGCAATCATCTCATCTCTTTATGGAAGCTCCAGACAGATACCAACCGTTACAAAACTCTTTGGGCTTGAAGAGTGGGAGAAGCAACTAGAAGCAAATGTAGTCGATGGAGTGATTGAAAATTATTATGGAAGACCCATCCAAACAGAAGGAGTGAAAGGAAGGCACTTGCTTTCGTTGTGGCTCCAGTCTAGTGCGGCCGATGCCGCGATCAAAGGGTTTGCAGATTTTTTCCGAGCCAACACGCAATTTAAGCCTCACTGGGTAATCCACGATGCTTGTGTATTCTCTGGTGATGGAAACATACCAAAGGAGATAATTATAGACAAAATGAAATTCCCGATAACTTGTGAGGATGTACGATGAGAAGTTTAAGAAGTTTTTTACTAGAAGAAGCCCTACTTAGAGAAGGTAAATTCAAAGCACCAGAAGGATATCAAGAAATTTCCGCAGCTGGGGGGATCACCAATCAATTGAAAGAGCTGCTTCAAATTGATAGTGCGAAAGATTTGAACTTGAAAAGTAATAAGCCAGCCGAAAATCAGAAGGTTAGTTCGAAAGAAGGAAAAGCTTCCATCGTTAAAGATCTTGGTTTGTCTGGAGGTGACTTCAAATCTATCTTAAAATCTGTTGCAAAATCTTCAAAGATGGATGGAGTCTTCACAGGAACTATTGAAGACTACGACGGTAGTGAACCGGGTCTTAAAATGCAGTTGGATAACGGATGGGAACAAATAGCTGGCAAGCGACAATCAACCCTTAAGTTTATTAGGTATTGGTGTACGTGTGCATGCATAGCTGCCGGAATTTCAAACGCAGCTTCTGTTTTAGAATTTTTAGTATCAGATTCTGGGAAAGTGTTATTAGTTGTTGAGAAATAATGTAAATTAAGCTTCTATGATGGTATGATATTATTGCAATCAAATAGGAGTTATTATGGACATGGAAATTATTAAAAAGAATTGGGTCACTTACAAAACAATTCTTGGTCGTCTAGAAGATGACAACATCAACAACATGCTGGAAGAACTTGGAGAAAGAATTTGTCTAGCTCCAGCTAATTCTAACAATAAACAGTATGGATGCTATCCCGGCGGAATCGTGGTTACATCTACCAAACTAGCAAAAGCAATGCAAGCACTTAACGAATTTCACGGAAATCCGGTAGACATCAAATCAGTGTATAAGATTGGTCTCCTACATGACGTAGGAAGACTCGGCACAATCGAGGCTGATTGGTTGCTTCCACAAGACAGTGATTGGCATCGTGAAAAACTCGGAAACGAATTTAAAGTCAACTTTGATCTTCCAAAGCTTACACATCTACAAAGAACACTGTTTCTGCTCAATCATTTTCAAGTGAAACTGACAGAAGAAGAATTCTTTGCTTTGGTTTCTCTAGATGAAAGAACTGCAAAGAATACTTTGGGAGCTCTTTTGCTTCATGCGAGAGACATGCTAGAAGAATAGCATAACATTTCAGCAGACTGAGTATAATTAAGGGACAGGAATGTCCCTTTTTTAGTTGGAGAAGGAAATGAAATTTACAAGAAGACAGCTCCGTAAAACTATCCGAAGAGTTTTGAAAGAATCTGTTATGGGCCACTTAGATGGAAACATTTCAAACATAGTCTTCCATGCCGCTCAAATGGTAGGTGAAGAATGGGGAGAAATAACGGTTGATGATGTGTTGGAAAAAATTAGTTCAATGAGCGATCAACATATAGCGTCTTATGCAGATCCAACTGGAGTAAGACCAGAAGGTGCACAAGAGTATATTGATTTTTTCGTTTCGAGCGCAAGAGAATTAGATTACGAGATGGTCTTGGAAAAAATGTTTGAATTAGTTGACATGGGTGAACTAGCAGACGGATACGAAGACATCTTTACATTACCAGGTGGGATTTTATGAGAATTAGAATTAACGAACTTCGAAGAATTGTTAGAGGTGTGCTTCTAGAAGCATACGAAGAGGATGCTGCAGTGTATGATGACACAGTACTTCCAGATGAAGAAGCTGATGAAGAATTATTAGCAGAGCCAGACCTGACAGACCAAAGAGAAAGAGACAATTATTTAGATAATAAAGAGAAGTCTAAAAAAAAGAAGAGGGACAAACTGCAATCGGCCGACGAGATAGACGACGCTATGGGTGATGAAAACACCATCGCGGGTGGCGGCATAGTTGGCCACATGGGTGGTGCTTGGGGTCCTCCTCAAAAACCCAAAAAGCTCAAGCCCAAAAATGCAATGGGCCAAAGAAGAAAGCGAAGAAAATAATCATTTTCTCTTGTAAAGTTTGAATGTACAGAGTATAGTACTATTGTTCCACACGGAACACTCAATACTAAACATTTAAACATTTAAAACAAGGAGAAAGTGTAATGGCTATTGATTTTGACGCAATCCGAAAGAAACTCGGACAACTATCTGGAAATAACTCTAAACGACGAGTAATGTGGCGTCCGCCGCAAGACGAAACCACTACCATTCGAATTATCGGTTTTACCGATAACGATGGGAACCCTTTCAAGGAGCGGTACTTCTACTACAACATTGGTAACAACCCAGGACTTCTCGCACCTTACCAATTTGGTAAGCCTGACCCAATCAACGAGCTTATTCAAAAGTTCAAAAGTGAAGGTACGAAGGAAGGTTACGAGATGGCGAAAAAGTTGTATCCCAAGATGAGAAGCTATGCCGCAGTAATTGTTCGTGGAGAGGAAGATCAAGGTGTTCGTCTTTATGCATTCGGGAAAATGGTATATCAAAACCTTCTTAATATTATGTTGGATCCAGATTATGGTGACATCACAGATGTGAACGAAGGCCACGACATCAAAGTTACTTGCTCAAAGCAAGCTGGCAAGATGTATGCCACTACTGACATTATGCCTCGACCAAAAGCTACCCCTCTTGGAACAAAGAAGCAAATTAAAGAATGGACAGAAAACATTCCCGATCTGGATGATGTCTTCCAAATGAAATCTTACGAACAACTAGAAAACATTATTAATGCTTGGTTGAACGGTGATGATGAAAATGAAGATGCAGATGTTGAAACTACTACTACTTTCAAAAATACTCGGCCGAATAAAAAGGAAGAGCCAAAATCAGCATCAGATTCATTCGATAAGATTGATGATGCATTTGCAGATCTTGGTGGCGATTTGCCCTTTTAATTGAAAGTTGTCTTAGCTAAAAAGACACTTTGGGAGATTCGAAAGAATCTCCCTTTTCTTTTGAACAAATGGCGTCTAGACAGTAAATTACTAGTACCAACAGGAGAGTTTTATGGCTAAAAAGAAGAAAGAACAAAAGTCGACAGTAACGACGGATTTTACTAGCGAGTTAATAAAATCACTTAACAAAGAACATGGAAGTAGAGTTGCGTATAACTTGGCGTTAGACGAATCTCCTACACATGTTAAGAGGTGGATAGCAACAGGATCTAAACAATTAGATTATATCATTTCAGGCCGCCCTGATGGAGGTCTTCCTGAAGGTAGAATTGTAGAAATCTTTGGACCACCCTCTATTGGTAAATCGCACATAGCGATACAAGTTGCGAAATCAACACAGCAGGCCGGCGGGATCGTGGTATACATTGACACAGAGAACGCAACGTCTGTAGAGAACCTTGGGCTACTTGGGGTCGACATTACACAACGCTTCGTATACGTCGATACACATTGTACAGAAGAAGTGTTATCAATTGCTGAGAAGACCATACTTAGAGCGAAGGAACTTGACAAAGATGTACCAATCACAATTATTTGGGACTCGGTAGCTGCGACAAGTCCAAAAGATGAGCTCCTTGGAGATTACGATAAACAAACGATTGGCCTCAATGCTCGTGTAATTTCACGGGGTATGCGAAAGATCACTGGACTAATTGCAAACGAAAAGGTTCTACTCATCTGTCTTAATCAAATACGAACTAAAGTTGGAGTAATGTATGGAGACCCTACTACCACACCTGGTGGGAAGGCAATACCTTTTCACGCATCTGTACGAATCAAACTGGGAGCAGGACAACAGCTCAAAGACAAATCAGGCCAAATCTACGGAATTAACGTTTGGGCAAAGACTATCAAAAATAAGGTGGCTGCGCCGTTTCGTAAATGTGACTTCGAGATCCACTTCGGAAAAGGCATTGTAGAACACGAGCAAACCTTTGACCTTCTTAGAAAATACTGCAAAGACAATGGGCCAGTTCTTTTCGACAAAGACATTTCAGTCAACATAGAAGGAACTGGAGCTTGGAAGTCAATCTCTCTTGTTAAAAACGAAACTGGAGAGATTGTTGAAGAGAAGAAATTCTATAAAGCTGAATTTAGAGAAATCATTGATTCTCAACAATGGAAACCTTATGTTATGTGTGTGTTCAATGCAACGTATGCAGAGATTATGGGCAAACCGCTAGAAAATGCTGACTTAGACCCAGAAGCTTATGAAGAGATGAGGCAAGTAGCTTTGGACATGGAAGGGAATTTGGATGCTTTCAAAGATCTTTAAGCATAAATTAATTATAATTTGAAAAACTTAGGTGTCATTGGTATAATACTATTGGCACCTTTTATTTTACACACACAGGAGTTATCTATGACTGCACGAGGCCCTGTTCTTCTCATCGATGCGTATAACATCTTCGCTAAGAACTACATTGTCAATCCATCACTTTCATCCAACGGCGAACCCATCGGTGGTGCCACTGGTTTTATCAAATCACTTGGCGTTCTTGCAGACAAACATCGGCCATCCGAAATTATTGTATGCTGGGAAGGTGGCGGTGCCAAACGAAGACGTGATCTCCTGCCAACTTACAAAGCAGGTCGTAAACCTTTGCGGCTCAATCGTTCGGAATTGTACAAGAAAGATCTAGACTCACCTGAAAATTTTATGTGGCAGGTCGGTTTGGCATGCAAACTGCTAGAACAACTTCCAATTAAGCAAATGTATGTAGATGACTGCGAAGCGGATGACCTTATTGGTTGGTTTTGCAGACATAGGCTTAAAGATGACGAAAGACAGATTGTTATCTGTTCAGCCGATCAAGACATGCACCAATTGCTTCGTCCTGGTGTTATTCAATACAACGCAAAGAAGACCATCACTCACGAAGACGTCGTTAAGAAATTTGGTATCAGTACCGAAAATTTTGTAACAGCTAGAGCATTTATCGGAGATAAATCGGATCGTATAGGAGGTATCCGAGGCGTAGGTTTTAAGACTCTCGCACGTAAATTCCCGAAACTTGCAGAGAATACATTTGTCTCAGTTGACGACATACTTACAGAGTGTAAGTTAAGGAATAGTCAGAAAAAAATGAAAATGTATGAATCGATACTCGCCCAACCCGATGTACCTAAATTAAACTGGCGGTTGATGTATTTAGACATCAGTAATCTTAGTGCAGAGCATGTAAAGCAGCTAAATTACCGTTATGATAATGCACAAGTGGGCCGGAATAAGATTGCGTTCATAAAAACTATGGTGGCCGAAGGTCTCCATATGCCTGGACACATCAATCCTGACTTAGTCTGGCTTAGATTATCATCAATAGAACGGGAGCAATAATGTCAAACCTCGCAATTAAAGAGGCTGGACCAGCACTATTTCAACAGTATGGGAAAGCTTTTCAGGAAAAGATCTTTCAAGGCCTTGCAATCGATAAAGATTGGGCACAACAGATGCACGAAGTGATGCGACCTCATTACTTTGAATTAAAGTATCTTCAGTACTTGTGTGAAAAGTACTTCGAATACTTCGACAACTATAGATGTTTTCCTACAATGCAATTGCTTATTCAGATGGTAGCTGGAGAGCTTTCAGGAGAAGGAAGCGATGGCATTCTTAGAAACCAAATTGTGCAGTTTATCCATCGCATGCGAGGCAATCCTCATCCAGAAGATCTTCCTTATGTGAAAGACAAAGCACTTGACTTTTGCAAAAGACAAGCATTTAAAGAAGCTCTTACCACAGCAGTTGAATTAGTGCAAGGAGATAAGTTCGAATCAGTCGTAGATTTGATGAGACAAGCAGTATCAGTTGGCATGCCAAGCACAATTGGGCACGATTTCTTCGAAGATCTTGAAGCTCGTTTTCAAGAGATACAAAGAATTACAACTCCTACAGGGTTAGATTTCCTTGATGCAAAAGACATTCTTGATGGAGGTCTTGGTAGAGGTGAACTTGGAGTTGTTGTTGCACCAACTGGTTGTGGAAAATCGCACTGGCTCGTACAAGTAGGTGCTGCCGCATTGAAGCAAGGAAGGACTGTTGTTCATTATTCTTTCGAATTGAGCGAAGTACTTGTAGGAAAAAGATATGATGCAAATCTTACGAACGTATCAGTAAATGATCTGTTAGAGAATAAAGATAGAGTTAAAGATTTTTACGAAGACAACGAACTCGGTAATCTTATTATTAAATACTACCCTACAAGGACGGCTTCAGTGAATACGATTAGGAATCACCTAGAAAAGCTTAAGTTTCGAGGTTACATTCCTTCAGTCGTCATCATCGATTATGCAGATGTTATGAGATCCACAAAAGCGTATGAAGCGTTACGGCACGAACTTATGTTAATCTACGAAGAGCTACGACAACTAGCAGGTGACTTCAACGTACCTGTTTGGACAGCCTCACAATCGAACCGTGCAGGTGCCAATGCAGACATGGTAGGTCTTGAAAACATGGGTGAAGCCTATGGTAAAGCACAAGTAAGTGACTTTGTGCTTGGTCTCTCTCGTAAACCAGAAGAGAAAGACAAAGGTTATGGAAGGTTATTTGTTGCAAAGAATCGATCTGGTCGAGACGGAATGCAGTTCCATGTGAAGATAGACACCGCGAGGTCTAAATTCAAGAAGATGGACTTGCAAGAGGTTGCAGACATGGATCCGAAAAACATAATGAAACAAAAATGGAATGAGGTCAAGCAGGCTAAAAAGGAGCTAGAAAATGGAGAATAAATACACGAAAGATGAAGTACACACAGCAACCTTAGAATATTTTGATGGTGATGAACTAGCTACGAATGTGTGGACAAGTAAATACGCACTTCGTGACTTAGATGACAACTATTATGAGAAAACTCCAGATGATATGCATAGAAGATTAGCTAGAGAGTTTGCAAGGATTGAAGCAAATTATCCAGAGTCAATGGACGAAGAAGAAATTTATGCTCTATTCAAAGATTTTAAGTATATCGTGCCACAAGGTTCGCCTATGTCGGGCATTGGTAATCCTTTTCAAATCCAATCTCTTTCGAACTGTTTCGTGATCTCCTCGCCAGAAGACTCCTACGGCGGTATTCTTTACACCGACCAACAACAAGTTCAGATTATGAAACGAAGAGGTGGCGTTGGCTTCGATATATCCAACATCCGACCTCGAGGCAAGACTTGTGAAAATGCGGCCAGAACAACAGATGGTATCGAAGTTTTCATGGAGCGTTTCTCAAATTCGTGTCGAGAAGTTGCACAAGGTGGCCGACGTGGAGCTCTTATGCTTTCTATCTCTGTTCATCATCCACAAGTGATGGATTTTATCAAGATAAAGCAAGATCTCACAAAAGTGACAGGTGCAAATGTGTCTGTGCGAGTGACAGATGAGTTTATGAGCGCAGTAAAACATGGCCAGAAATATCAACAACGCTGGCCAGTAGATTCTGCAGAGCCAGAGATACAAGAGCATGTGTATGCATCAGAGGTATGGAATGAACTAATAGCTTGTGCACACAACAGTGCCGAGCCAGGTGTCCTTTTCTGGGATACAGCTCTAAGCATGACCCCTTCTGACATTTATGAATTAGAAGGTTTTGGTTCTACTTCTACGAATCCATGTGGCGAGATAATTCTATCACCCGGTGATTCTTGTCGTCTTATGCTTGTAAATCTTGTTTCATTCGTGAAGAAACCATGGACTAACAAAGCAGAGTTTGAGTGGGGCAAGTATGCTCAAGTCGTTCAGAAAGCACAGCGGCTTATGGATGACATGATTGATTTAGAAATAGAACAGATTGATGCTATTATTGAAAAAGTAGAAAGAGATCCTGAGCCAGATAGAGTGAAAGAAATTGAATTAGAGATGTGGCACTTTATCAAAAGACAAGCAATGGTAGGAAGGAGAACTGGGCTTGGAGTAACAGGAGTAGGAGATGCTCTTGCAATGCTGGGAGTACAATATGGTAGTGATGAATCAATCGATACAGTCGAAGAGTTCTATAAGTGGCTTGCGCTTAATTCGTATGATGCGTCCATTCAAATGGCAGAAGAACGAGGACCTTTTCCAATTTGGAATTTTGAATTAGAGCAAGATCATCCTTTCTTATCTAGAATTGTAGATATATTCACACCAGAGCAACAAGCTCGTTATCGCAAGTATGGTCGACGCAACATTGCGAACACAACGACAGCTCCTGCTGGTTCAGTTTCTTGTCTTACCCAAACTACGTCTGGTATCGAACCTGCCTTTATGTTGTACTACAAGCGAAGAAGAAAGATCAACCCACAAGATGGTGATGTCCGCATTGACTTCGTAGATGATCTTGGAGATAAGTGGCAAGAGTACAATGTGTATCATCATAAGTTTGGAGATTGGATCAATAAGACGGATCCGTGGTGGAAAATGCAAGATGATCCAGAAGATCTAAAGTTAGCAGTAGAAGCTTCACCTTATGCTGGAGCAACTGCTAACGAAATTAACTGGCGAAATAAAGTGAACATGCAAGCAGCTGCACAGAAATGGGTGTGTCACGCAATCTCGAATACCACCAATCTTCCTGCCGATGTAGATGTAGAAACAGTAAAAGACATCTACATGATGGGTTGGGAAACAGGCTGCAAAGGTATTACGATCTATAGAGATGGATCTAGATCAGGTGTTCTCGTATCTAACGAAGAAAAAGAAGAAAAAGTATTTTCTACAAGAGATGCACCCAAACGACCAGAAGTTTTAGAATGTGATATACATCATACATCCATAAAAGGCCAGAAATGGGTTGTCCTTGTTGGGCTTATGGATGGAAAACCTTATGAAGTTATCGGAGGTGAAGCTGAATTAATAGAGCTTCCGCGGAGAATCAAAAATGGCACTCTTACTAAGAGAGCGTTCAAAACGACTAATTCAAAATATGACCTTGCGATTGGTGACACTGAAGACACACTTAATATCAAAGATGTTGTCTCGGTCTTTGCGAACGCAAATCATGCTGGCTATACTCGCACTATTTCTTTGGCCCTTCGTCATGGTGTGCCTGTACAGTATCTTGTAGAGCAGATGCAAAAAGACAAAGAAGCAGACTTGTTTTCTTTCTCTAAAGTTATTGCTCGATGTCTAAAGAATTACATCCAAGATGGTACGAAAGCTTCAGTCACAGTTTGTACAAACTGCGGTTCTGAGAATACAATTATCTACCAAGAAGGATGTCAAACTTGCACTGCATGCGGTTTTGGTGCATGTGGATAAAATAAAAAGGAAACAAAATGCAAAACAAAATATTGTTAGAGTACGTGTGGCTTGATGGGAATACAACTCAAACTCTGAGAAGCAAAGTGAAAACAGTTGATTGGATGGACAAACCACAAATCAAACCAGAGAATTTACCTACGTGGAATTTTGATGGATCCTCGACCAATCAAGCTGCAGGAAATTATTCAGA
>MDTD01031043.1_pt1 | contig 16632 bp, 17 predicted proteins | sample 811221 | NCBI WGS metagenome assembly MDTD01 (sample SAMN05326646, study PRJNA326480) | marine metagenome | isolation source: seawater | place: Pacific Ocean: South West | collected 2011 | reverse complement strand
GTATGTTTGGTTATGGGTTTCTTTAAAAGAACTTTAAATGCAATTAGCACAATTATTGTCAAGTTGAAAATTAAATTTTAACTTCAAATGGTGAATTGTAAATGTTTTAAGGGTTTTTTGTTTCTATCTGCCATGCTTGTATTGCTATTTAGCTGTGCAAATGGTACAGAAGATAGAATGGAGGAGCTTCTAAAGGAATCAGAAGAACAAAAGGTGAAGCCTGAGTTAGAAGTGCCTAGAGAGATGTTGTATGAAATAATACAGCAAATACCTTCTCCTTTAGAAATATCTAACTTAATCAAACAGAGTGGTGCAGTATATTCAGAGGAGATTTTAAACCCTGTTGAGCATTCAAAAAATTACGTTAATAAATATGCTCAGGCCATTAATTTAGGAATATATGGAACTGATTTGGGATACATTAATATTTACTCAAAATATCAAGCGTCCATAGTGTATTTAGCAGCAGTAAGAGAAATGTCTGAAGAATTGCGTATCGGGCAGTTTTTTGATTTTACAACAATAGCTAGATTGGCAGCTAATAGCTCTGAGATAGACTCAATTCTATATATTAGCACTCAGGGTTTTGATAATATGAATGTCTATTTAAAGGAGCAAGGTAGGGATGAGATAAGTATATTACTTTTAGTGGGCGGATGGTTAGAGGCTGTTTACATATTAACTGAGGTAGCGTCAAAATATCCTTCCGATGAGTTATATGAGCGAGTAGGTGATCAAAAAATAATGTTAGATGATTTGATATTAATAATGTCTTTGTATAAAGGAGACCCTTATTTTGAAAAGATTTCAAAATCATTTGAGGTGTTAAAAGAGGCCTTTTCATCAGTGGAAATTTCATACGTCCAAGGTGAGAGAACTATTTCAGAAGTAGATGGCGTTTTAGTTATAGAGGATAACAATAAAAGTATTGTTAAGATTAGTGAGGTACAGGTGGATAATATCAAAAAGGTTGTCCATGAATTAAGGAATGAATTAGTGCGATAATGAGAGGAGTTTTATTGGGCATATTATTTTTATTCTGTTTGCAAATATTTGCGCAGTGTAGTGACAATATTAAGACCAAATGTATTCCTGATTTAAACACCTATACCACACTGAAGACATATAAGGTGTCTTTAGCAAAACGAAAGAACAAGAAAATGCCAGCACCCGTTGCTCGTTATTCATTGATGTTGTCAAAAGGTACTAGATATAGAGTTAGTGGATGTATTGATGAAGAAACAACAAAAGAAAAAATGATTTTTTCATTATTTGATAATTTTGGAGAGGTTTCTAGTAGCTATAATAAAGAAACAGGTAAGCACTATCCAGCCTTTGAATTTATTTGTAATAAGTCAGGTGTTTACTATTTGACCTTTAAGTTTAAAAACGGTGTAGTGGGTTGCGGAGGGGCAAGTGTGGCTATGCGGAAGAAATAAAAAAATTAAATTCTTTGAATTAAAATGCTCGGTTAATTCCGATTAACCAGCGAAACTTAAAATTGTCTTCTTCCAAAAATGGCACATGGCTTAGAAATAGAGGGAAGTCTATTCTCAACTTTATGGGTTCAAGTTCATTCATGACTTTAAATGGTCTAATTGTAAAGTGTATTCCAGCACCAGCATCAAAGCGAATATCAGATGGGTCTAGAGTACTGCTAATAGCATCTCTATTTATTAATCCAGCATCAGCAAATAAGTATGGGTCTAGCTTTACTCTTCCATTAAATGGTTTTAAGCGGATTGGGAAAAGTCTTCCAAATTCTAGCTCTGTATTAAATGCTATACCACTACTTCCTTTATATAAAAACACAAGGCTATCTGCATTGTTGCGTTCAATTATTTTATATGAGTTATAACCTCTAAGGTTAAGGCCTCCTCCATAATGAAAGTGGCCTGTTTGATCACCATAAGCTGCCCATTCTTGGGGAATAAATCCAGCAGACCTAATGAATGCGTCATCTATGAGTTCATCTGGACTTGCTCCTGCGAAATATAGTGCGGACATTCCAGGAAGATTCGGGCTAGTTCCTATTTGAGCAAAAAATCTAGTTTTAAGATTGATTTTGTGTCCAATTCGATTATGGTTAATCGCACTAAGATTTATATAAGAGTAATTTTGATCACTTCCCATTAGGTTGGTTCTTAGTTTAAAGTTGATTTCACCATTGCCATTTACATATTTATAAGGGTGCTTATATTTAACATTTAATAAGTTGTTAAGTATGTTTTCATCCCACTCTTCTGGTGTTAATATGTATTCATTGTTGCCCCTAATACTAGATGATAGTTCTATGCTAAACCATGAGTTTTCTTGTGCGCGCTTGTTAAAACTCAATGCTCTTTTTTTAAAACCTTCAATGTGTCTGTCTTCAAGTTTGAATACAAGGCCTGACATAAAAGGGTATAGGTCTGTTTGATATTTAAACTCATGATATCTAGGTAATGTTCCAATAGCCCCTTCAGATTCTAAACGTTCAATCAGGTTTGATTGCCATAGGTTAAGCTTGAATTTGTGTTTGTGTTTCATGTAATGGCCATTAAGGTGCAGGCCATAAATTGGTCCATCTATATTATTATACCACAATACCGGTCGCCACTTCAACTCATACTTTCTCCAGTGCGGAAGGGCAGAAACTTTTGAATCAAACCTAAAATCAATGGGCATAATCCCATGGTTGTTTAGTTTGTTTACATCAGCCATTCGGTCACTTGGGTCGATAATTAAATCTTTAAGTTTTGAATTTGTGTTTAACTGAAAAGTATATTTGGGCTGAACATTGCCCCATCCTTCCCATTTTGGTAGGGTATACTTAGCTTCATCTTTTGTAAACCATTTATTTGGTATGTGTATTAAGTATTCTTGACCATTTTCCTCTTTAACTAAAAGATCGATAGGCATTTGCATGCTGCCTTTTCTTTGTAAAGTGATACTGTATAAGTTGGTAGAGTCTCTTTTTACTTTTTTAATTGAATAATCAATATATTTATTCGTCTCTAACCATTGATCAAAAAACCAATTAAGGTCTACTTTGGTGAATCTGATAATGGAATTCCTGAAGTCTTCAATGTACGGATGGGCAATTGAAAATTCTTTAAAATAGTTTTGCATTGCTTTGTAAAAAAGTTTCTGGCCCAATACATATTCTAAATTATATAGCATGGTGGCTGTCTTATAATAAACATGACCATACCCACCACCATGACGTAATTTTCCCCCAAAGTCATCAGAGTGTGTGTTTAAGTTTGGGTCCATGCCTCTCATAGCATCTAATAAGTATTTTAAATATACTCTAGAATCTCTAACCCTTCTTTCCTGCGAGAATTTGCGCACATACCATTTCTTTGGTGTTTTTCTTGCCTCAAATGGTCCATCAATGTTTTCTTGAGCTAATGCTGTTAGAAACTGGGTAAAGCCTTCATCTAGTGCTGCTCTGTAGGTCTCATTATTGCCAACCATTCCAAAAAACCAGTTATGTCCTACCTCATGAGCCAGTAATCCACGATATCCAGGGTCATGGCCTCCATCTAAAGTGATCATTGGGTATTCCATTCCATCTCTTGCATCTGCTACTATTATTTTTGGATATGCATAGTGTCCAATTTTTTCATTGTAAACAGCTACAATTTTTGAGGTGTATTCAGCGGCATTTTGCCATTTAGCGGCATGTGGTTCTTGTACAAGAGATATGCAGCTAATATCATCAATTATAAACTCACCAATTCTATAGGTAGGGTCTGCAGTAAATGCAAAGTCATGTACATTTTCAGCATGAAAATGCCATGTCTTACGTTTTGAACTATCATAAGGAATAATTATGGAGGGTTTTTCTCCCCAAGGTTTATCTTTAAAATTCTTTATATCTAGAGCTTTCCTTAAAGAGTCTGGTAGTACTTCTTCTCGATTTTGCAAAGCACCTGTAGCTTCAACAATATAATTGTTTGCAAAGCTTAATGATACATCAAAGGTTCCAAAGTCACCATAAAATTCTCTACCTAGATGTTGATCCGTTGTCCATCCAAATTTGCGATCATAAACAGAAATGCGCGGATACCAATGTACACCATTGAAATGTGTGTTGCCATAGCTATCAAAAATATCCATTCTTCGACGCATTGAACCCATGTCAAAGAATGTTTTAAATACGATTGAAAATGTGCGATTTTCTCCTGGAAGAATAGGCTTGTCAAGGGTCGCGTGAAGTATTGTGTTGTCTATTTTATAATCACTTTTTCGATTTTCAATTTTGAAATCTTCAATTAGGGTTCCTAAGCCATATGACTCATATAGTCCAAATTGAGACTTTACCTTGTTGTTCTTATGGAGGTTGTCGTAGTACGATCCAGGTTGAAAGGCATTCTGATAGAGATGGAAAAATACTTCATTCAAAGTATCAGGAGAATTATTACTATATATTAACTCCATATTTCCTGAAATAATGTTTGTTTTTTCATCGACATCCGCACTTATTTTATAATGCACATCTTGTTGCCAATAACCAGGGAAAGGAAGCTTGTTTTTCCAGTAGTAAGGATTGTCTGCATTTTGGAAAGTATTTGGTGGCTCTAAATCATTGTAAGGCGTTTGAGCTTGTGTTAAATCAGAAAAAGCAAACAATAAAAATAAATAAAAATAAAACCTATAAGAAAAAATCATATTTGATATCTTTGATATTGACCATAAAGATAGTGAATGAATTCAAAAGAATTAGAGTATGCCTTGGCTTTAAAAAGTCTCAAAAATATAGGCACAAAAACCCAAGCCCAGATTTGTAAATTCTACCCTAGCTTTGAAGCTATTTTCGAGGATAGTGCTATTGCTCGAAAAAAGATACCAGAATGGGGCAGCAAATTGGATGCTGCCATTAAATCTGTAAATAATAAAATTCAATTTAAACGGGAATTAGGTTTTATAGAAAAGTATAATATTAATGTTATTTCAATTTATGATAGTTCTTATCCAGAGCTATTAAAAGATATTAATGATCCGCCCATTCTTCTATTTGTTAAAGGCAGTATGCCTGATAAGTGGTCAAATTCTATATCTGTAGTGGGAATGCGTAATGCAAGTCTTAAAGCTCCTTTACATATTAATACTATAATTAGGGACTTGAAAGCATTTAAGCCTTTGATTGTTAGTGGCTTAGCTTATGGAATAGATGCCATAGGGCATAGAGCAGCCATATCAAATCAGCTAAAAACGGTAGCTGTTTTAGCCCATGGCTTATCTTTAATATATCCAGCTTCTCACAGAGGGTTAGCGGCACAAATTATTGATAGTGGAGGCGCCTTAATTACCGAATATTTATTTGAGCAAAAACCCAATAGGGCACATTTTCCGATTCGCAATCGCATTGTTGCTGGCTTAACTCAGGGTTTGTTGTTGGCAGAGTCTAAGCTTAAAGGGGGAGCGATGATCAGTGCAAATCTAGCACATGCTTATGACCGTATTGTTTTTGCTTTGCCAGGAGGACTTAATGAAGTGCATTCTGAGGGATGTCTGAGTTTGATTAAGTCACAAAAGGCGTTGTTGTGTACACATGCTAATGACATTGTTGAGGCATTAAATTGGCAGCAAATACTAGAGCTTGATTTTAAACGTGATGATAAGCTTAAAAAAGACTTTGCTAATAATAGTCATAGAAATCTATATCATTATTTACTTGAGCATGGGGGGGCAGATTTTAATACGTTATTAAGTAAATGGTCATTAGGGCATATTGAGTTAAGCACAGCCTTGTTAGAGATGGAAATGGAGGGGCTTTTAAAGCTAAATTTAAAGCAGGAATATCACCTTGTGTAATAAAGTTTATAAGTTGGGCACAACTTTAATTGTACAGATTTCAATTTTTTGTAAATTCGCAGCCACTTTCGCAACAAAAAAAAGATTTTATGATTGAAAAAGGGTATAAAAAAGCTGATGCGACAATAGGAGCTTTGGGCTTTAAAGGTGTTGAAAATGTTTACTGGAATTTAAGTCCAGAAGAACTATCTGAAATATGTATCGAAAACAATCAAGGGAGTTTAGCAGATAATGGAGCTTTGGTAGTTAGTACTGGTGAATTCACTGGGCGTTCCCCCAAGGATCGATTTATAGTTAAAGATGATCTTACTGGAAATACAGTAGATTGGGGAGCTGTAAATATTGCATTTGATGAAAGTAAATACAATGCACTTTATAACAAAGTGGTAGCTCATTTTGAAGGTAAATCATTGTATGTAAGAGATGCTTACGCTTGTGCAGATGATGCACACAGGTTAAACATACGTGTATATACAGAGTTGCCTTGGTCAAACTTATTTGCATATAATCTTTTTTTAAGACCAACAAATGAAGAAATTCAGGCTAATAATCCGGATTGGTCTATTATTTGCGCACCAAGTTTTATGTCCTTGGGTAAGGAAGATGGGACAAGGCAGCATAATTTTGCAGTGATTAATTTCACAAAAAAGCAAATTATTATTGGAGGAACAGCGTATACTGGAGAAATTAAAAAGGGGATTTTTTCTGTATTAAACTTTTTACTACCACATGAAAAGAATGTTTTATCCATGCATTGCTCGTCTAATGTAGGAAAAGATGGAGATACGGCAGTATTCTTTGGTTTATCAGGGACAGGTAAGACTACTTTGTCAGCAGATCCAGAAAGAGCTTTAATAGGTGATGATGAGCATGGCTGGTCCCAAAGCGGAGTGTTTAATTTTGAGGGCGGTTGTTACGCTAAGTGTATTAACTTAACTCGAGAAAATGAGCCACAGATATATGGAGCGATAAAGCCAGGAGCTCTTGTAGAGAATACTTCATTCTATGAGGGTACGAAGGAGATAGACTTTACGGATAGCAGCGTTACTGAAAACACACGTGTTTCTTACCCAATATATCATATTGATAATGCATTAACCCCTTCCAAAGGAGGTGTGCCTAAAAATATTTTCTTTCTTACATGTGATGCATTTGGAGTGTTACCTCCAATTAGTAAATTAACCCCTGGACAGGCAATGTACCAGTTTATATCAGGTTATACAGCTAAAGTTGCTGGTACGGAGGCCGGTATTACTGAGCCACAAACAACTTTCTCTGCTTGTTTTGGTGCTCCATTCTTGCCATTACATCCGACAAGATATGCAGAAATGCTTGGTGAGAAAATGAGAGATAATTCCGTAAACGTTTGGCTTGTTAATACAGGTTGGTCAGGTGGAGCATATGGTGTGGGCTCAAGAATGTCATTAAAATATACAAGAGCCATGATCAATGCTGCCTTAAGTGGTGAGTTGAATAATGTATCCTATTTGGAGCATCCTGTTTTTGGCTTGAAAATGCCTGAAACTTGTCCAAATGTTCCAAGTAATATTTTGAACCCTAGAAGTACTTGGAGTGATAAGAACGCATATGATTCAAAAGCTCTTGATTTGGCGAAATCGTTTGTAGAGAATTTTGAAAAATATGAATCAAAGGCGAGCGATGAAATTAAAGCGGCAGCTCCTCGAATTGCTGTAAATGCCTGAATTGACAGCCTTTTATGTGCCTGATACTAAAGGTATTTTAGGTTTTATTGAAGGTGAAGAGGCTAAGCACTGCATTAAAGTATTGCGAAAAAAGGTAGGTGACTCTATAATAGTTTTTGATGGTAAAACAGCATATCACTATGCAATATTAACAGATATTACTAAAAATAAATGTGGTTTTAGAATAGAGTCAACTTTTAAAACTAGAGAAAATATTCCTTTGCATATTGCAGTTGCTCCAACTAAAAATATGGCTCGATTTGAATGGTTTTTAGAAAAATCTGTAGAATTAGCTGTTTCTGAAATATCCCCATTAATTTGCGATAATTCTGTCAGAAAATCATTGAAGATTGAAAGGTGTCAAAAAATACTATTGAGCGCTGCAAAGCAATCTGGTAATTATAAAATACCTAAATTGAATGCTCCAATAAGTTATGTAGACTTTTTTAATAAATGTCAGGAATCAAATGTCTTTATAGCACATTGTTCTACAAATCAACCTTACTTTAAATGTAAACAAAATGCCAAGGCAACAGTTTTGATAGGTCCTGAAGGAGACTTTTCAAAAAAAGAAATTGATTTAGCAAAAAATAAAGGGGTTCAAGAAATAAGTTTGGGATCAAGTCGTTTAAGGACTGAAACAGCGGCAGTTTTTGTCTGCGCAAAAGTTTATGATATTAATCAATGAGGGGGGCTGCGTTCATATTTTTAATGCTTTTATTTGGCACCACATTGTTTTCACAAAGTGTGAAAATTGCTCGTTTAAAATACGAGGGAGGAGGCGATTGGTATGTAAGTCCTACATCCTTACCTAACTTAATAGCCTTTTGTAATGAGCATATAAAGACTAATATTAATCCGCAGGAAGAGGTTGTCGAAATAGGAAGCCCTAAGTTGTTTAACTATCCTTTTATTCATATGACTGGGCATGGAAATATTCACATGTCATCTAGCGATGTAGAAAACTTGAGGAAATACCTTTTGTCTGGAGGATTTTTACATATAAATGATAGTTATGGCATGGACCAATATATAAGGGCTAATATGAAATTGGTCTTTCCAAATTCTGCATTTGTAGAATTGCCCTATGATCATCCTATATTTAAACAGACTTTTGTTTTTGACAAAGGTCTGCCAAAGATACATGAACATAATGGTCATGCACCACAGGCGTTAGGTTTAATAATCGAAGGGCGCTTGCTTTGTCTGTACAATTATGAATGTGACCTTGGAGATGGCTGGGAAGATGCTCAAGTGCATAACGACCCCCTAGAGGTGCGTACAAAAGCCTTACAAATGGGAGCAAATATTGTGGAGTATGTTTTTAACTTTAGGCAGGATTAATGCTAAAGGTGTAATATTCCATTACAGGATTTGCGAGAAGTTTATCACATGCATTTTTTATTTTTGACTCGGCCTCAGCCTTATCATTAGCGTCTATTTCAACGCTTATATGCTTTCCAATGCGCACATTATTAATGGCATTCAAACCTATATTAGATAATCCTATGCCCACTGCTTTTCCTTGAGGGTCTAAAAGTTCTTTAAGCGGCATTACATCGATTTCAGCTTTGAATTTCATGCTTTTGTGTTTCGGGTTTATAAAATAGTATTGAAGAAATTATATAAATTAGAATGACAAGGCTTAAGCCAGCAAACTGAAGATAAACTAAGATTCCAAGTGCCAATATAATTAGCACTAATTTTAATTTATGTTCTTTTAAGTTTAAGTTCATGGATTTAAAGGCAATAAATGGAAAAGACGCATTCATTAAAAAACCAAGTCCAAAAATAATTATGAATAGTATATATGTATTGTTAAATATTAATTGATGAATCTCACTGCTATATGCTGCAAGCATAGGGATGCCAATAACGAACATTGATGCAGCTGGAGTTGGCAATCCTTTAAAATAGGGCAAACTACTACCCTCAGCACTAAATTTTGCTAAACGCCATGCAGCACATAATGCAAAGAAAAAAGCAGTATAAAGTTCCCAAGAAGGAGATTTTAAAGAGATGGCTCTGCTTGCATATGAAAAATGCAAGAGTTCATATAAAATAAAACTAGGAGCAATTCCAAAGCTGACGATGTCTGAAAGGGAGTCTAAGTGCTTGCCCATTTCTGATTGAGCATTTAATAATCTAGCAACAAAACCATCAAAAAAATCTAATATAGCTGCCATTAAAATTAAAAAGCTTGCCATGATTAGTCGGTTTAAATCACCCATAACTGGCAATACATCAACTTCACCATTAATTTTTTGTAAAACCTCTTGACCAGGATTATCTAAAGCTACAATACAAGCACAAATGCCAAGAAATAAGTTTCCTAAGCTTATGTAGTTTGGTATGTTTTTTACAAATTTCATTATTTATGCTTGCATTAAAGTTTCAATCTCATCTGCCTCAATAGGGATGTTTTTCATTAGGTTAATATTACTGTTTTTTCCTACTATTAAATCATTTTCAATTCGGACTCCAATACCTTCATTAGGTATATAAATGCCAGGCTCACATGTAAAAGCCATTCCTTCCTTTATTGGAGCATAGCGATCACCAATATCATGAACATCTAGTCCAATAAAGTGAGAGGTGCCATGCATGAAATATTTTTTGTAAAGAGGTTGTCTTTTATCTTGATTGGCAACATCCTTTTTGTCTAATAGTTTAATGTCTATTAATGCAGACTCCATTACTTTACCCACTTCTTTGTTATAGTTGTCAAGTGTTATCCCTGGACGAAGCATGCTCATTGCTTCCTTCATTACTTTTAAAGTAGCATTATAAACTTCTTTTTGTCTCGGCGAGTATTTTCCAGATACTGGAATAGTTCTAGTCAAGTCACTTGCATAATTTGCATAATCAGCACCAAAGTCAAGTAAAAGGATATCTCCATCTAAACAATCCTTATTGTTTTCTTGGTAATGTAGCACACAGCTGCTTGCACCAGAAGCCACAATCGGATAATAGGCATAGCCATTTGATCTTAAGCGCAAGAACTCATGCATTATTTCTGCTTCGATTTCACATTCATTTACTCCAGGTTTAATAAAGTGTAATAAGCGACGAAATGCCGACTCTGTAATGTCACACGCTTTTTGCATCAGCTCCACTTCAATAGAATGTTTAATAGAGCGCAATTTTGCCATAATTGGTGCTGAGCGCTTATAATTATGTTGAGGGAATTTATTCTGCAAGTTTTTGGCAAAGCGTAAATCTTTATATGGAACATCTGAATCAAATCGATCATTTTCATTGCTGTTCAAGAAAACAGAGTTGCATTGCTTCATTAATGCATCTAAGGCAGCAGGAAAATCCTCTAACCAATAAATATTTTTAATTCCTGATGTTTTTCTAGCTTCTTCCTTGCTGTATTTATGACCTTCCCAAACAGCAATATGCGCATTTGTCCTCTTTATAAATAAAGCCTCTCTGTAATGGACTAAAGGAGTGTCGGGGTAAATGATTAAAATGCTTTCTTCTTGATCAATTCCGCTTAAATAGAATAAATCAGAGTTTTGCCGAAGTATGAATGTCTGATCTCCATTTCTAGGCATTAAATCATTAGAGTTGAATACTGCTAATGCGTTAGAATCTAAATGCTTGATAAAGTTCTTTCGATTATCTATAAATAATTGTGCATCTATTGGGGCATACTTCATAATCAGAATTAAGTGGCAAATATAGTTAAATAGTATACAATTTTAGCACTATCAATAAGCGTTATCCACATTGAATTTGGCTGTTTAAATCATTGAATTAAGTGGCATTAAATGACAAAAAAATGTTAGTCGAAGATAATTTTAAATTACTCTGAAATTAAATTCGAATTACAGTGTTGGAATATTAATTTATTAGTGATACCTTTGTACTCCCAAAATTTTAAGTGAATGCCAACAATACAACAGTTAGTTAGAAAAGGTAGGAAGATTGTAAAGGCTCCGTCGAAGTCACGGGCTTTAGACAATTGTCCACAGAAAAGAGGTGTTTGTACTAGAGTTTATACAACGACGCCTAAGAAGCCAAACTCGGCCTTAAGAAAAGTGGCAAAAGTAAGATTAACCAACGGGTATGAGGTTATTGCTTATATACCTGGAGAGGGTCACAACTTGCAAGAACACTCAATAGTTTTGATTAGAGGAGGAAGGGTTAAAGACTTGCCAGGTGTGCGATATCATATTATTAGAGGTGCATTGGATACTGCAGGCGTCAGTGATAAACGACAAGGACGTTCAAAGTATGGTGCTAAAAGACCTAAGAAATAAGCTTAAAGCCTGAATAAATGAGAAAAGCAAAAGCGAAAAAAAGAGAATTAGCTCCGGATCCAAAGTTTGGAGATAAATTAGTAACTCGATTTGTGCATGAGTTAATGGATAGTGGTAAAAAGTCATTAGCTTTCCGGATATTTTATAATGCGGTAGAGCAGGTTGAAAAGTCTTCAGGTGAAGATGGCCATGGTCAATGGAAAAAAGCGTTGGAGACTATTATGCCTGGAGTAGAAGTTAGAAGCCGTAGAATTGGTGGTGCAACCTTTCAAATTCCAGTTGAGGTAAGGCCTCAAAGAAAACTTTCTTTAGGAATGAAGTGGCTTATTAAGTATGCTAAGCAAAGAAGAGGTCGATCAATGTCTGAAAAGTTAGCAGCTGAAATTGAAGCAGCAGCTAAAGGCGAAGGTCAGGCTGTAAAGAAAAAAGAAGATACGCATAGAATGGCGGAGGCGAACAAGGCGTTCTCTCACTTTAAATTTTAGAAAATGGCTAAGGATCTTAAAAAAGTAAGAAATATTGGTATTGCCGCACACATTGATGCGGGTAAAACAACGACGACAGAGCGTGTTTTATATTATTGTGGTGTTAGTCACAAGATAGGTGAGGTGCATGACGGTGCAGCTACTATGGACTGGATGGATCAGGAAAAAGAAAGAGGAATTACAATCACCTCAGCTGCTACGCGGGTTAACTGGCACTACAAAGACACACCTTATGATATTAATATTATTGATACTCCGGGTCACGTAGATTTTACTGTAGAAGTAGAGCGTTCGTTGCGTGTTTTAGATGGTGTGGTTGCCTTGTTCTGTGCTGTAGGCGGTGTTGAGCCTCAATCAGAAACGGTTTGGAGGCAAGCAAACAGATATCGAGTTCCTAGATTGGGTTTTGTGAATAAAATGGATAGGGCTGGTGCGGATTTCTTTGAAGTCGTTAGCCAGGTTAAAGAGCGTTTAGGAGCACATCCGGTTCCATTGCAGATCCCAATTGGTGCGGAAGATGACTTTAAGGGTGTTGTGGATCTTATTAAAAACAAGGGTATTATCTGGCATGAGGATTCTAGAGGAATGACTTATGATGAAATTGATATCCCTGAAGATTTAGCAGAAATTGCAGCGGAGTACCGTGAGAAATTAGTTGAAGCGGTAGCCGAATACGATGATGTATTAATGGAGAAGTTCTTTGATGATCCGGATTCAATTACTGAAGAGGAGTTGATGGGAGCTATTAGAGCGGCTACAATAGACATTAAAATTATTCCAATGATGTGCGGTTCTGCCTTTAAAAATAAAGGCGTACAAACAATGTTGGATGCTGTTATAACCTATTTGCCTTCACCATTGGATGTAGAGGCTATTGTAGGTACTAACCCAAAGACTGAAGCAGAAGAGGAAAGACCACCTAACGTTGATGCCCCTTTCTCTGCATTGGCTTTTAAAATTATGACAGATCCTTATGTAGGACGTTTAGCATTCTTTAGAGCTTACTCTGGTAAATTAAATGCTGGGTCATACGTATTAAACTCAAGAAGTAATAAAAAAGAACGTATCTCTAGAATTCTTCAAATGCATGCTAATAAGCAAAATCCAGTTGAGGTTATTGAAGCTGGAGATATAGGAGCTGCAGTAGGTTTTAAAGATATTAAGACAGGAGATACTCTATGTGACGAGCGTAACCCAGTAGTGCTAGAATCTATGCATTTCCCAGATCCAGTTATTGGAATAGCTATTGAGCCTAAGACTCAGTCTGATGTTGATAAATTGGGTATAGCTATTGCAAAGCTAATTGAAGAGGATCCAACTTTAAAGGTTTTCACTGATGAAGAAACTGGACAAACCGTTTTAAGTGGAATGGGTGAATTGCACTTAGAGATTATTATTGATAGGCTGAAACGTGAGTTTAAGGTTGAATGTAATCAAGGTGCTCCGCAAGTAGCTTATAAAGAGACATTAACTTCTACTATTGAGCACAGAGAAGTCTACAAGAAGCAAACAGGAGGTCGAGGTAAATTTGCAGATATATTATTTGAAATTGGTCCTGCAGATGATGACAAAGAAGGTTTGCAATTCCAGAATGATGTTACTGGTGGTAATATTCCTAGGGAGTTTATTCCTGCTGTAGAGAAAGGATTTAAGGGAGCGATGGAAAATGGTGTGTTAGCAGGTTATGCTATGGATAGAATGAAAGTTCGTCTTTATGATGGATCTTTTCATCCAGTAGATTCAGATGCAAACTCTTTTGAACTTTGTGCAAGAGCGGCCTTTAGAGCGGCAGGTAAAAATGCTAAACCAGCAATTCTTGAGCCAGTAATGAAATTGGAAATCACAACTCCGGATGAATATACGGGGGAAATTGTAGGTGATTTAAATAGAAGAAGAGGACAGTTAGAAGGTATGGAGTTTAAAGGTGCAGATCAGGTTATAAGAGCAAAAGTGCCTTTATCTGAGATGTTTGGCTATGTTACTGCCTTAAGAACAATGTCTTCAGGTAGAGCAGCTTCTTCAATGGAGTTCTCACATTATGATAAAGTTCCTAATAGCGTAGCAGAGGAAGTTATTGATAAAGCAAAAGGAAGAGTAAAAGTATAGTTGTATGTTACAAACAATTCGCATAAAGCTTAAATCATACGATCATAACTTAGTGGATAAGTCTGCTGAGAAGATTGTAAAGACAGTAAAGATTAGTGGAGCAGTAGTTAGTGGACCAGTTCCTTTGCCTACTAAACGAAAAGTATTTACTGTATTGCGTTCACCGCATGTAAACAAGAAGTCAAGAGAACAGTTTCAATTGAGTTCTTATAAAAGATTGATAGATATTTATAGTTCTTCCTCTAAAACTGTGGATGCTCTAATGAAATTAGAGTTACCAAGTGGCGTTGACGTGGAAATTAAAGTATAGAACCATGGCAGGAATAATTGGAAAGAAAATAGGAATGACCAGCGTATTTGATGGTGACAACAAAAATGTCCCATGTACAGTATTAGAAGCTGGCCCTTGTGTGATTACGCAAATTAAAACTGTAGAAAAAGATGGCTATGAAGCTTTACAGATCGCGTATGATGATAAGAAAGAGAAGAATACTTCAAATGCAATGAAGGGCCACTTTAAGTCGGCTAAAACTTCACCTAAACGAAACTTAGTCGAATATACAAACTTTGCTTTCGAAGAGCCGAAGAAACTAGGAGATAGTATTGACGTAGCGATGTTTGAAGAAGGTGAATATGTGGATGTTGTTGGTACGGCAAAGGGTAAAGGTTTTCAAGGTGTTGTTAAGAGACATAACTTTGCTGGAGTAAATGATGCTACACATGGACAGCATAACCGTCAAAGATCACCGGGTTCAATAGGTGCTGCATCTTATCCAGCGAAAGTTATTAAAGGTCTTAAGATGGCGGGGCGTACTGGTGGAAATCGAGTAAAAGTAAAAAACTTGAAGGTCCTAAAAATATATCCAGAGAAAAATTTACTAGTCGTTAGTGGTGCTGTTCCAGGACATAATGGTGCTTACGTATTAATTGAGAAATAAGATGGAGTTGAAAGTATTAAATATTAGTGGCAAAGAGACAGGCAACGCTATTAAGTTGTCAGATAAAGTTTTTAAGGTAAAGCCAAACGATCATGCTATTTACTTAGATGTTAAACGCATACAAGCAGCTAGTCATACAGGAAACCACAAAGCTAAAGAGCGTGGTGAAATTACAGGTTCAACTCGAAAGATTAAGAAACAGAAGGGTACTGGTACTGCTAGAGCAGGTAGTATAAAAAATCCATTATTCAGAAGTGGTGGTCGAGTATTTGGTCCTAGAGTTAGGGATTATGATATCACTTTAACTAGTAAAGCTAAGCAGTTAGCAAAAAAGTCAGCTTTATCCTACAAAGTAAAAGGCAATGCGTTAATGGTTGTGGATTCATTAACTATGAAAGCAACTAAAACAAAAGACTATATAAAAATGACTGAAGCTCTAAAGGTAAATGATGGTAAGTCATTGTTTGTAGTTGCAGAAAGTAGTGAGAATTTATTCCTTTCTGGAAGAAATATACAGGGAACTTCTGTGGTCCGTGCTGCTGAATTAAATACTCTGGATATTATGAATGCTAAGCATGTAGTATTTGAGGAAGGGGCTATTAAAAAGGTTGAAGAAAATCTAAAGTAAGAGAGATGAATTTAAAAGATGTATTAAAGAAGCCTTTGATTACTGAAAAAATGAACTCTATTGCAGAGAATTTCAATAGAGTGGGTTTTATCGTAGATCGTAAAGCTAATAAAGTTGAGATTAAAAAGGCTGTTAAAGCAATGTATGGGGTGGAGCCAATTGATGTTAATACTTCTGTATTGCCAGCAAAGGCTAAGACGCGCTATACAAAAAGTGGTTTTACTAAAGGTAGAACAGCCGTAAAGAAAAAAGCAATTGTAACATTAGCTGAAGGAGATACAATAGACTTCTTTAATAATATTTAAGTATTGAACAATGGGAGTTAAAAAGTTTAAACCAATAACGCCAGGTACTAGATTCAGAATCAGTAATGATTATGCTGAAATAACTAAAGATGTACCTGAAAAATCATTGTTGTCGCCAATAAAGAAAAAAGGCGGACGAAACCATGATGGTAAGATGACTGTGCGTAATGTCGGAGGAGGTCATAAAAAGAAATATAGAATTATCGATTTTAAGCGGAATAAAGATGGAGTTCCAGCTGTCGTACATAGCATTGAATATGATCCAAATCGTTCAGCATTTATTGCTTTGTTATTTTATAAAGATGGCGAAAAGCGTTACATAATTGCGCCAAAGGGATTAAAGGTTGGTATGGAGTTAATGTCTGGTGTTGATGCGGCTCCTGAAGTTGGTAATTCT
>MDTD01106283.1_pt1 | contig 16633 bp, 15 predicted proteins | sample 811221 | NCBI WGS metagenome assembly MDTD01 (sample SAMN05326646, study PRJNA326480) | marine metagenome | isolation source: seawater | place: Pacific Ocean: South West | collected 2011 | reverse complement strand
CAGCAACAGATTACTGGTTTAGTGTTGAATATGAAGAACCTGGAACAAATATTATAAAAACATTTAGAGCACACTTCAGCCTAAAAAGATGATTTATTTAACAGGGAAGTTATAATATTCATTATATGGCTCATCAATCAGTGTAAAATGCCACCATTCTTTTGAATAATTTTTGAAGCCATTTTTAATCATGATATCATAAAGAAGGTATCTATTATTTTTTTGCATTTCAGAAATATCAGAAAAAAAAGTGGATGATTCTACACCAAAAAAGTCGTAAATAGTACCCATATCAATTTCAAGTTTTGTTGAAATATTTACTAAAGACACATCAACTGTACTTCCTCGAGAGTGACCTGACTTTTTTGCAATATATCCAAGTTTAAATAAATCAGATTTATTTATGTTAGGGTAATATACGTGTTTATTAAGGGTATCCTCTTGTTTTTTTGACCAGCTAACAAAAAAATCAACTGATGATTGAGGTCTGTAAGCATCATATACAATTAGAGAATAGCCAAGTTTCTTAAATTGACTTTGTGCACGAGATAATGCAATGGCAGTCTCCTCTGTTAGAATTGCATTATTTGAGTAATAATAATCAACTTTCTGAGCAGTAAAATTTGAATTAGTGAAGTACTTAAGATCAACAATAATAGAGTCATCAATATCCTTAAGATAAACGAAACCGTCTGGGAGAAATAAAAGTTTAAAAAGAAAAGAGAAAAATAAAATTAGCCTCATAACTAAAATTCGATTTAAAAAGATATGATTAAATTATTATATATTTTTGTAAAAATTTATATAATTGAACAAGAAATTCCTAGGCTTAGTATTTTTATTTTCAGGTTTTTTAGTAAGTCAGAATCAAAAAAAAGAAATGTTTGTGAAATACACAGACGAGAAAATAATAATAGACGGACTTTTAGAGGAATCAGATTGGGAAAAAACTATTCCTGCTAGTGGTTTTTTTGAATATTTTCCAAATCATGGAAATGATAAAAAAAATAAAGCGACAATAAGAGTTATGAATAATGATGAGTTTTTATATGTTGGAATTAAAATTTTTGTAAACTCATCAAGATTAAAAAACGATTCTTTTAGAAGGGATTTTCAAGCAGGTAACTCAGATAATGTAACTCTCATTTTTGACACTTTTAATGACGGAAATAATGCCTTTGTTATTGGCAGTAACCATATTGGTATTCAAAGAGATATGTTATTATCAAATGGTGGAGGTGGATTAAGAGATTTTGATATGACCTGGGATATAAATTGGGAGTCTGAATCTAAAATTTATGAAGACTACTACATAACGGAGTGGAAAATACCACTTTCAAGTTTAAAATATAAAGAAGGAGAAATTAAATGGGGATTTAACTCTTATATTAGAAATACCGAAAACAACTCATGGATTGTTTGGAATTTAGCACCAGAAAATGAAATGTTTTTTAATCTAGCCTTTACAGGTGATATGTACTTTGAAAAACCTTTGGTAAAATCAAAGTCAAAAAAATCAATAATACCATATATTAATACTATTTCTTTTAAAGACTTTGATGATAAATCCTCAGGAAATAATTTTGAATTTGGAAGTGATGCGAAACTAATATTTGATAATTCGTTAACACTAGATATGACTGTAAATCCTGATTTTTCACAAGTTGAGGTTGATGAACAAATAACTAATCTAACCAGATTTGAAATTTCATTACCTGAAAAAAGACAATTCTTTATTGAAAATAGTGATATTTTTTCAAGGCTTGGCAACGGGAGAGAAGCAAGACCTTTTTTTTCTAGACGAATTGGAATTGCAAAAGACATTAACGGAAATAATATTCAAAATAAAATAATTGCTGGCCTAAGGCTTACAGGAAAAATAAATAACAATTTAAGAATTGGTGTTTTAAATATGCAAACGAGTAGTGATTCAAATAATGAAATTTCAGCATACAATAACAGTATGATTTCAATTCAACAAAAGTTTTTTGCTAGATCCAATTTTAGTGTTTTTTTCATTAATAGAGATGCTACAGGTAATAGTGATTTTTTAAATGAAAATGACAAATTTAATAGAGTAATTGGTTTTGATTATGACTTGAGATCTAATAATAGTAAATGGGATGGAAAATATTATTTTCATAAATCATTTTCACCTGAGAACAATGAAGATAATGATTCATATGGGTTCAGTACAACTTATGAGTCAAGAAATATAAGTTTTAGGTTAGCTGGTTTGTATGTTGGTGAGGACTTCCGATCTGATTTAGGTTATATTAAGAGAAATGATATATCAAAATTTTATCCTGAAATTAGATATACTTTTTGGCCTAAAGCGTCAAATTTAATCAACCACAGTTTCGAATTTACCCCTGTTTATATTTTTAAACCAAATTCTAATTATAAGGTTTCTGATTATTATATAATTTCTAAATGGGATGCAGAGTTTAGAAATAGTAGTAGAATAAATTTAACCATGTGGAATAGGTATACTTACCTTTTTGACAATTTTAATCCAACTGGTGCAAGTGAAGGTATACCTTTACCTGCAAATAGTGAGTATTATTACACGAGTTTTGATTTATCTTATAGTTCAAATTATTCTAAAGATTTTACCTTCAAAATAAATCCATCATACGGAAAATTTTATAATGGATTTAAAAAATCTTTAGATATAGAATTGAGTTTGAGAATTAGGCCACAGTTCACAAGCTCAATTGAGATTGAATACGATAATGTAAGTTTACCTGAGCCTTTTTCATCAGCAAAATTATTTTTATTTTCACCAAGAATGGAATTTACATTTTCAAAGAAACTTTACCTGGCATCACTAATTCAATATAGTAACCAAAGTAGAAATTTAAGTCTAAATGCAAGACTACAATGGAGGTTTGCACCATTATCGGATTTATTTTTGGTATATAATGATAATTATTTCGCTGAAGAAAGATACCATAGCATATTTATACCAAGGGTAAAAAATCGCTCAATTAATTTCAAAATAACTTATTGGTTAGACTACTAATGAAAAAGCTTATATTTTTATTCATTTTTTTATTCTCTTGTGATGCAAAAAACGATCTTATAATTAAAGGTAATATTTATGGTCTTAAAAAATCAAAATTATATTTATATGATATAGAAAAAAATACATTCGTTGATTCAACTTTTGTCAAAAATGAGGCATTTGAATTAAAATCAAAAATTGATGAACCATTTGAATTAAAAATAATTCTTGATTCAAAAAATTCAGAAAATAGTTATACTTTCTTTACCGAACCTACCGAAGTATTATTCAGCTCATCAAAAGATAAATTTGAATTTAATGGTAAAATTAAAAACTCCGTATTAGCAAAAGAACAAGAGATGATAGACGTACAACTAAGAAAATTTGAAGAAATAAAACTTAACTTGTTAAGTCAACAAATTAAATTCTCAGCCAATAACGAAAAAGCTAAATATGATTCAATCAACAAAGAAAGAGGGAGAATAGAAATTAAAAAAACTCTGTTTATTGTTAACTATTGTTTAAATCATCCAGAAAAACATACATCAGCATTTATTGCATATAAATATAGAGGAATAATTAATAAGCAATACTTAAAGAAAATATACAATAATTTTTCAGAAAAAATCAAATCAAGTTATTATTCAAAAAAACTAGAATCTAATTTCTAGAATAATCATCTTGAAGCCTTATTATGTCATCTTCATCTGAAGGGTTATTTAAATCGATATGAATCCATATTTCAGCTATGATACCATGCTTATTAAGGCCAACTATTCTGTGCCTTTCTTTTAATTTTATATCAATTATTTCCCCAGTATGAAAGGATACTATTTTATTTTCAACATTATTTTTAGATTTTACAACACCCACAGGCCCTTCAATTACACTCCAAATCTCCTTTCTTCTATTATGATATTGCCAAGATAATCTTGATTTTGAATTTACGAATAATATTTTTGGGCTAATTTTACCTTCAACATTTATATATTCATTAGAAATAAAATGGGAAATAAATTTTCTTGATTGATTATCATCTATTTTGAGAAATCCTCCCCATGGCTTGGTAAAATCCTCCCCCACAATGGAAAGTCCAAGATTATTAATCTGTTCCTTAATTTTTTTTATTTTTTTAATCATTAAAATTATCCAGAATAAACAACGAAATTTCTTGGTGTTTCATAAAGTGTGACTGAAATTGACAAGTTTTTGTCTATTTTGTTTCTAAGTATATTGTAAATAAAAACCGAAATATTTTCAGCTGAAGGAATAACTTTTTTGAAATAGTCAATATCAAGATTTAAATTTTTATGGTCAAGCCTATCCTCAATTTCACTTTTTATTATCTCTTTTAATTTACCCATATCCATTACATAACCAGTATCTTGATTAATTTCACCTCTCACACTGACAATTAACTCATAATTATGTCCATGGTAATTTGGGTAATTACACTTACCGAATATTTCTTTATTTTTTGTAATAGACCATTTATCGTTATTTAGTCTATGTGCAGCATTAAAATGTGCTTTTCTACTTACTGTAACTTCCATTTTTTTAAACTTTCAAAATATTTATCAATAATTATTATAAACCATTTGGTGTATTTTTCTGGGCAAATCTGAATATCATTACATAACCAATCCATATTTACCCACTTCCACTCATCAACCTCACTGAGATTTATTTTAGGATTATTATTATATAAACCAATTAAAATATGATCGTATTCGTACTCGATCAATCCGTTAGAAAAGAATGCTTTATAAATAAATGAATCAAAATTGTACAAATCTACATCAAAACCCATTTCTTCCTTTAATCTTCTCCTTCCTGCTGAAATGTTATTCTCTCCATCTCGTTGATGGCTACAGCAAGTATTAGACCAAAGGTTTGGGGTGTGATATTTTGTTGATGCTCTTTTTTGCAAAAGCATTTCATGTTTATCATTAAAAATAATTATTGAAAAAGCACGATGCAGTAGGCCTTTTTGATGAGCCTCCATCTTATTCATTAAACCTATTTTGTTATCGGTTTTATCTACAAGTATAACTTTCTCTTCACACATAAGTCAAAAGTAGGAATGGAAAACTAATAAACCTAATAAATTTAAGCTTTGCCTGTTGGTCCAAAATTTAAATTGTACTTTGGATTGTCATAATTTTTTATTGAACCATAACTTTCTTCAAACTTTCTAATATTTGCATCTAATGCATTAGATAATTTTTTTGCGTGTTGAGGGGTAATGATAATTCTAGATTTTACCTGATTTTTCTTTTGACCTGGCATTATAGAAATAAAATCTATCACAAATTCAGAAACTGAATGGTTAATTATAGCAAGATTTGAGTATGTTCCGTGTGCAGTATTTTCGTCAATCTCAATATTAATTTTACTATTTTGATTTTTACTTTTGCTCATAATTTTCAAATTAATTTGTGTTAAATTCAGTATTTTCTTCTTGGTTATTAGAAATTTCATCAAACTCATCTTTAGAACCAACAAGTAAATCGTCATATTTCCTTAAACCTGTACCAGCTGGGATTTTATGACCAACAATTACGTTTTCTTTTAAACCAAGTAAGTAATCAATTCTTGCATTAACAGCTGACTCGTTTAAAACTTTAGTAGTTTCTTGGAATGATGCTGCTGAGATGAAAGATTTTGTTTGAAGTGATGCTTTTGTAATTCCCTGCAAAATTGGAGTTGCAGTTGCAGGCCTGGCATCTCTTGCTATTAGCAAATCTTTATCTTCACGTTTTAAAGAAGAATTTTCGTCCCTGAAATCACGTGTTGAAATAATTTGTCCTACTTTGTAGTTTTCAGATCCTCCTGCATCTTCAACAATTTTTTTTTCCAAAAATGTTATCATTTTCTTCTATAAAATCAGATTTATGGACAAGTTGATCTTGTAAAAATATTGTATCACCGGCATCATTAATTTTTACCTTTCTCATCATCTGTCTTACAACTACTTCAAAATGCTTATCATTAATTTTTACACCTTGCAATCTGTAAACTTCTTGAACCTCATTTACTAGGTATTGTTGTACAGCAGATGGGCCTTTAATATTTAGGATATCGTTCGGAGTTATTGAACCTTCAGACATAGGGGTCCCAGCTTTAACGAAATCATTTTCTTGAACCAAAATTTGATTTGATAATTTAATGAGATATTTTCTAATTTCTCCAGTTTTTGATTCTATAATAATTTCTCTGTTTCCTCTCTTAATTTTTCCAAATGACACAACTCCATCAATTTCACTAACAATAGCTGGGTTTGAAGGATTTCTGGCTTCAAATAATTCGGTTACTCTTGGAAGTCCACCAGTTATATCTCCTGTTTTTGCAGATCTCCTTGGTATTTTTACAAGTCTTTTTCCAACATCTATTTTTTCACCATCGTTTACAACTAAATGCGCACCAACAGGCAAATTATAAGATCTAATGACATCATTTTTTGAATTTAAAATGTGTAAAGTCGGAATTAATTTTTTATTCCTTGACTCGATGATAACTTTTTCCTGAAAACCTGTTTGCTCATCAATCTCTACGTCAAATGTTATACCTTGCTCAATATTTTCGTAACTAATTTTTCCTGAGTAATCAGAAATTATTACACCATTGTAAGGGTCCCATTCACAAATCAATGTGTCTTTTTTAATTTTCTTTTTTCCTTTTACATAGAAGAAAGAGCCGTATGGAATAATATTATTGCTTAAAGTTAAGCCAGTGTTAGGATCTACGATTTTTATCTCAGAAGTTCTTGAAATGACAATATCCACATCTTCACCATCATTATTTTTTCCTTTAACTGTTTTTAAATCTTCAACTTCAATATTACCATCAAATTTGGAAGTAAGACTGTTTTCCTCAGAAATATTTCCTGCAATCCCTCCAACATGAAAAGTTCTCAAAGTTAACTGGGTTCCAGGCTCGCCAATTGATTGAGCTGCAACAACACCAACAGCTTCTCCCATCGAGACATCCTTTCCTGTTGCCAGATTTCTACCATAACATTTAGCACATATACCTCTTTTAGACTCACAAGTTAGGGCCGACCTTACTTCAACTGAATCTACAGATGAGTTTTGAATGTTGAGAGCAATTGTATCATCAATCATTTGACCGGATTTGACAAGTATATCTCCTGAAATTGGGTCATATACACCATGTAAAGATGTTCTACCAACAATTCTATCAGCAATATCTTCTATGACCTCTTCATTCTTTTTTAAAGATTTAACCTCAATTCCACGAAGCGTACCACAGTCTTCCTCGGTAATAATAACATCTTGAGAAACATCAACTAATCTTCTTGTTAAGTATCCAGCATCAGCAGTCTTCAAAGCAGTATCAGCCAAACCTTTTCTAGCACCATGAGTAGATATAAAATACTCTAAAATCGATAGACCTTCTTTAAAATTTGATAGTATTGGATTCTCAATAATTTCACCTCCTCCAGATGTTGATTTCTTTGGTTTTGCCATTAGACCCCTCATGCCTGTCAACTGTCTGATTTGTTCCTTGGATCCTCTAGCACCTGAATCCAACATCATGTATACAGAATTAAATCCTTGCTGATCTTCTCTAATTCTTTTCATTGACAACTCAGTTAATTCTGCATTTGTTGATGTCCAAATATCAATAACTTGATTGTATCTTTCATTATTTGTAATTAAACCCATGTTATAATTTGACTTAACAGCATCAACTTGTTTATTAGCAGCATTTATCATATCAAATTTTTCCTTGGGAATAATTATGTCACCAAGACTGAATGATAAGCCTCCCTGAAATGCGAACTTATAACCTAAGTTTTTTATCTCATCGAGAAACTCAGCAGTTTCTGGAACACTAGTTATTTTTAATATATCACCAATTATATCACGGAGGGATTTTTTCGTTAAGACCTCATTAATGAAACCAGCCTTTTCAGGCACTTTTTCATTAAATAATATTCTGCCCGGTGTTGTTTCTATCAATTCAGATTTTTCTGAAGTTGTGATTTTAACCTTTACAATTGCATTTAAGTCAACTTTCTTCTCATTGTATGCAATTATAGCTTCATCAGGTGAATAAAAAGTTAATCCCTCACCTGTAACCTTTAGTTCATTTGTTGATACTTTTTGCTTGGTCATATAATATAAACCAAGAACCATATCTTGAGATGGAACAGTAATTGGAGAGCCATTTGCCGGATTAAGGATGTTGTGAGATGCAAGCATTAATAGTTGAGCCTCTAGAATGGCTTCAGGCCCCAATGGCAAATGTACAGCCATTTGATCACCATCAAAATCGGCATTAAATGCAGTACACACCAATGGATGAAGTTGAATAGCTTTTCCCTCAATAAGTTTTGGCTGAAATGCTTGAATACCAAGTCTGTGAAGGGTTGGTGCTCTGTTTAACAAAACAGGGTGACCGCGAAGTACATTTTCTAGAATATCCCAGACTACTGGATCCCTTCTATCAATTATTTTTTTTGCTGATTTGACAGTTTTCACTATACCTCTTTCCATTAATTTTCTAATTATGAAAGGTTTGTACAACTCTGCAGCCATATTTTTTGGTAAGCCACATTCGAAAAGTTTGAGGTCAGGACCAACAACAATTACAGATCTGGCAGAATAATCTACACGTTTACCCAGAAGATTTTGTCTAAATCTTCCTTGTTTTCCTTTAAGTGAGTCAGATAAAGATTTTAATGGTCTATTAGATTCAGTTTTAACAGCAGATGATTTCCTAGTATTATCAAATAAAGAATCAACTGACTCCTGTAGCATTCTTTTTTCATTCCTCAAAATGACTTCAGGTGCTTTAATTTCAATTAGTCTTTTCAATCTATTGTTTCTGATTATTACTCTTCGATAAAGGTCATTTAAATCAGATGTAGCAAATCTCCCTCCATCAAGTGGTACTAAAGGCCTAAGTTCGGGTGGTATTACTGGAATTGCTTTCATAACCATCCACTCAGGTAGATTCTGTCTATTTAAATTTCCTTCTCTAAATGATTCAACAACCTGTAGTCTTTTAAGTGCCTCTGTTTTTCTTTGTTTTGAGGTTTCATTGTTAGCTTTATCTCTTAGTTCATATGAAAGTTCATCCAAATTTATTCTTGAAAGTAGTTCAATTAAGCATTCAGCGCCCATTTTTGCAATGAATTTTTCAGGGTTTTCATCATCTAAATACGAATTATCTGCGGGAATTGAGTCCAAAACATTAAGATATTCCTCCTCGGTAAGAAAATCCATTTTTTGCAATTGCTCGCCTTCACTGTTCTTTGCATTTCCTGCCTGAATGACAACATATCTCTCGTAATATATTATCATATCTAATTTCTTCGATGGTAAACCTAATAAATATCCGATTTTATTTGGAAGCGATCTAAAATACCATATATGAGCAACAGGTACCACAAGATTTATATGTCCGATTCTATCTCTACGAACTTTTTTCTCTGTTACCTCAACCCCACATCTGTCACAAACAATACCTTTGTATCGGATTCTTTTATACTTTCCACAAGCACATTCATAGTCTTTTACTGGACCAAAAATTCTTTCACAAAACAAACCATCTCTTTCGGGTTTGTGAGTACGGTAATTTATTGTCTCAGGCTTCAAAACTTCTCCACGTGATGCGGAAAGGATTGACTCGGGAGATCCTAATCCTATTGATATTTTGTTAAAATTAATTACAGAGTTGTCTTTTTTTCTTCTCATAATAATATTTTGTTTTTTTTACTCTTCAAGTCTTATATCAAGTCCAAGACCCTTTAATTCGTGCATCAGGACGTTAAAAGATTCGGGCAATCCTGGCTTAGGCATTGACTCACCTTTTACAATTGATTCATATGTCTTGGCTCTTCCAATAACGTCATCAGATTTAACTGTTAAAATTTCTCTTAGAGTACTTGATGCACCATATGCCTCTAGTGCCCATACTTCCATTTCACCAAATCTTTGTCCGCCGAACTGAGCCTTTCCACCAAGTGGTTGCTGAGTAATCAATGAATATGGTCCAATTGACCTTGAATGCATTTTATCGTCAACCATATGGCCAAGCTTTAACATATAAATAACACCAACTGTTGCAGGTTGATCAAATTTTTCACCAGTTCCTCCATCATATAAAAACGTATGGCCAAATCTTGGTAAGCCTGCTTCGTCTGTAATAGAATTAATTTCATCAAGTGTTGCACCATCAAAAATTGGAGTTGAAAATTTCTTATCAAGTTTTAAACCTGCCCAACCTAACACTGTTTCATATATCTGACCAATATTCATTCTTGATGGTACACCAAGTGGATTCAAAACAATGTCAACCGGCTTACCATCTTCCAAAAAGGGCATATCCTCTTCTCTTACAATTTTTGCTACAATACCCTTGTTTCCATGTCTTCCAGCCATTTTGTCACCAACTTTTAATTTACGTTTCTTTGCAATGTAAATCTTAGCTAATTTTAAAATCCCTGATGGAAGTTCATCTCCTACAGAAATTGTAAATTTCTCTCTTCTTAAAGAACCTTGTAGGTCGTTTTCTTTAATTTTATAATTATGGATGATTTGTGAAACAACTTTATTAGTAGAACTATCAGCAACCCACTTATTTGAAACTAAATGTGCAAAGTCATCGGCAGAATTAAGCATTTTTAAAGTAAATTTTTTACCCTTTGGAAAAACTTCTTCACCTAGATCGTTGAAAATTCCTTGTGAGGTTTTTCCGTTTAGTACTGAATATAACTTATCAATCAATATTCCTTTTAATTCTTCAAACTTTTTTTCATACTCATCTTCAAGGATTTTCAAATCTTCTTTATCCTGTATTCTCTTTCGTTTGTCTTTAACAGACTTTGAGAATAACTTTTTATCAATAACGATTCCATTGAGTGAAGGAGGAGCCTTTAGTGAAGCGTCTTTTACATCTCCAGCTTTGTCTCCAAAAATTGCTCTCAATAGCTTTTCTTCAGGTGTTGGGTCACTTTCACCTTTGGGAGTAATTTTACCAATCAATATATCACCAGCATTAACCTCAGCGCCAATTCTAATCATACCATTCTCATCAAGGTCTTTCGTTGCTTCCTCAGAAACGTTGGGTATATCATTGGTTAGCTCTTCATTTCCAAGTTTGGTGTCACGAACCTCAATTGAATACTCATCAATGTGAATTGATGTAAACACATCATCTCTGACAACCTTTTCTGAAATTACTATTGCATCTTCAAAATTATAGCCCTTCCAAGGCATAAAAGCAACTTGAATATTCCTACCTAAAGCTAACTCTCCTTTGTTTGTAGCATAACCTTCACATAGGACCTGTCCTTTTTTTACATTATCACCAGTTGAAACGATTGGTCTTAAATTGACACATGTTCCTTGGTTGGTTTTTTTAAATTTTGTCAAGTTATAAGTAACAGTTTCAGAGTCAAAACTTGTTAAAACTTCATTTTTATTCCTATCATACTTTATCATTATTTGATTGGCATCAACATACTTAACTATACCATCAGACTCGGCATTAATAAGTACCCTTGAATCAGAAGCAACCTGTTTTTCGAGCCCAGTGCCCACTATCGGGGCTTGTGGTAGTAGTAGTGGCACAGCTTGTCTCATCATATTGGATCCCATCAACGCCCTATTAGCATCATCATGCTCTAAAAAAGGAATAAGTGAAGCAGATATGGAAGCAATCTGATTTGGGGCAACGTCTGTGTAATGAACATTCGAAGGCTCAGTAAGTGGAAAATCCCCCTCTTGTCTGGCAATTACTTTACTGTCTAATATTTTACCAGATTCATCTATATCAATATTGGACTGTGCGATTAATTTATTTTCTTCTTCTTCAGCACTTAAATAAACTGGATCAGATTTTAAATCAACAATTCCATTTGCAACTTTTCTGTACGGAGTTTCAATAAAGCCCATATTATTGATTTTAGCGAAAACTCCAAGTGAAGAAATTAGTCCGATATTTGGACCTTCAGGTGTTTCAATGGGGCAAAGTCTTCCATAGTGAGTGTAATGAACATCACGAACTTCAAATCCTGCTCTTTCCCTGGAAAGCCCGCCTGGGCCCAACGCAGAAAGTCTTCTTTTGTGTGTAATCTCAGCAAGAGGATTAGTTTGGTCCATAAATTGAGAGAGCTGATTTGTACCAAAAAAGGTATTTATAACAGATGATAAAGTTTTAGCATTTATAAGGTCAATTGGAGTAAAAACTTCATTATCCCTTACATTCATTCTTTCACGAATTGTTCGAGCCATTCTTGCTAAACCAATTCCAAATTGAGTTGAGAGTTGTTCGCCAACCGTTCTAACGCGCCTGTTCGACAAGTGATCAATATCATCAATCTCAGCCTTGGAGTTTATAAGCTCAATGAGATATTTAATGATGGTAATAATATCATCCGTAGTCAAAACCTGCTTATCAATAGCTATATCTAAACCTAGCTTTTTATTCATTCTGTATCTACCAACATCACCTAAATTGTATCTTTGGTCACTAAAGAATAATTTATCAATTATACCTCTAGCAGTTTCCTCATCTGGGGGCTCTGCATTTCTAAGTTGTCTGTAAATATGTTCAACAGCTTCCTTTTCGGAATTTGTAGGATCTTTTTGTAATGTATTGTGGATAATTGCATAATCGCCTTGTTGAGAGATTTCTTTGTGAATTAATATTGTTTTAACTCCTGATTCAATTATTTCAGAAACATTTTCTTTATCAATTTCTGTATCACGATCTAGGACAATTTCATTTCTTTCAATAGAAACCACTTCACCCGTATCTTCATCAACAAAATCTTCGTACCAAGTATTTAATACTCTGGCGGCTAATTTTCTTCCATAAAACTTTTTTAGATTTGCTTTTGAAACTTTTATTTCTTCAGCTAAATCAAAAATCTCCAATATATCTTTATCCCTTTCGTAACCGATGGCACGGAATAAAGTGGTAACAGGAAGTTTTTTCTTTCTGTCAATATATGCGTACATGACACTATTAATATCTGTAGCAAACTCAATCCAAGATCCCTTAAATGGAATAACTCTGGCAGAGTACAATTTGGTCCCATTCGCATGGAAGGATTGTCCAAAAAATACACCAGGTGACCTGTGCAATTGCGATACAACTACTCTCTCAGCACCATTAATGCAAAAAGTACCACTTGGAGTCATGTATGGAATGGTTCCGAGATAAACATCTTGAACAATTGTTTCAAAGTCTTCGTGTTCAGGATCTGTACAATATAATTTTAACCTTGCTTTAAGTGGAACACTGTAGGTTAAGCCTCTTTCAATACATTCTTGAATTGAGTATCGAGGTGGATCTACAAAATAGTCAAGAAATTCTAAAACAAACTGATTTCTTGCGTCTGTAATTGGAAAATTATCTTGAAATGTATTATAAAGACCTTCTTCACCACGCTCATCAGACTTTGTTTCTAACTGAAAAAAATCTTTAAAAGACTTAATTTGGATATCAAGAAAATCAGGATAGTTGTTCGAGTTTTTTAATGATGAAAAATTAATTCTTCCTGCTTGATTTGACGACATATTTTTTTGTGTTAAATGAGTTAAATTATATGATTAATGGAGTTATTACCCCTTTTATTTATTGTAAAAAAGGGGTATATTAAGACTAAAATATATAACTATTTTAGTTCAACCTCAGCTCCAGCTTCTTCTAAAGATTTTTTGAATCCTTCAGCTTCGTCCTTACTAACAGCCTCCTTTATAGTCTTAGGAGCACCATCAACAAGTTCTTTAGCGTCCTTTAATCCTAGGCCCGTTAACTCTTTAACTAATTTAACTACTGCTAGTTTTGAACCTCCTGCAGCCTTAAGAACAACATCAAATTCTGATTTGTCTTCAGCTGCATCTCCGCCTGCTGCACTACCTGCTGCTGCAGGGGCCGCAACTGCAGTTGCTGCTGGCTCAATACCATACTCATTTTTTAAAATATCAGCTAATTCACTTACCTCCTTAACGGATAAGTTAACCAACTGTTCTGCGAAAGTTTTTAAATCTGCCATTTTTCTATTTTTAATTTACTTTATTACTATTTATTTGTTAATGTTTGTAGAATGCCCGATAATTTTCCGCTACTTGATGTAAGAGCAGAAATAACATTCTTCGCTGGTGACTGTAACAACAAAATGATATCTCCAACTAATTCCTCCTTGGATTTAATTGCAAATAACATCTCTACTTGGTCATCACCAATATAAATATCTTCTTCAATCATTGCACCCTTAAGTATTGGTTTATCAGATTTTTTTCTGAAATTTTTAATGACTTTTGCTGGTGCACTGCTTACTTCGGCAATCATAACTGATGTGTTGCCCTTTAGTGTGTCCTTTAATGAACCAAAATCTTTATCTGAATCGTTCATTGCCTTTTCAAGCAATGTATTTTTAACGACAGACAACTTGACTCCGGCCTTGAAGCACATTCTCCTGAGGTTCGATGTTTCAAGAGCATTTAAGCCTGAAATGTCTGTCAAATAAATATTTTGATTTGACTTCAAAACCTCAAGTATTTCTTTAATTTCTAACGATTTTTCTTCTCTGGTCATTATCTTTAAATTTTTGTGTCAATTGCTAAGCTTGGGCTCATTGTTGTTGAAATATAAATGCTTTTAATATAGGTACCTTTTGATGATGTAGGCTTTAACTTTAACAAGGTTTGTAACAATTCATTTGCATTTCCTAAAATTTTGTCAGGTGAAAAGGATACTTTACCGATTGGAGCATGAACAATTCCTGCTTTATCAACCTTAAAGTCAATTTTTCCGGCCTTAACATCAGAAATTGCTTTGCCAATATCCATGGTAACAGTACCTGTTTTTGGATTTGGCATTAAACCCCTCGGTCCTAAAACTTTTCCCAAAGGTCCTAGTTTTCCCATGACACTAGGCATGGTTACAATAACATCAACGTCTGTCCAACCACCTTTTATTTTTTCAATATATTCATCTAATCCAACATAATCAGCTCCAGCTTTTTTAGCTTCATCTGTCTTGTCTGGGGTTACCAATGCTAATACTTTCATGTCTTTACCTGTTCCATTTGGAAGAGAAACTACACCTCTAACCATCTCATTAGCTTTTTTAGGATCAACACCTAGTCTAACAGCTAAATCAACGGACTCATCAAACTTTGTTGTAGAAATATCTTTAAGTAATGAACATGCCTCAGATAAAGAATATAATTTACTGTTATCAACTTTTGCTTCCGATATTTTCCTATTCTTGCTTAATTTTCCCATTTTGCTCAAATTATTCAGGGGCTTTTCCGCCCGACACATTTATACCCATTGACCTTGCGGTTCCAGCTACCATTTTCATGGCTGATTCAACGGTAAATGCATTTAAGTCTACCATCTTGTCCTCAGCGATTACTTTTACCTGGTCCCATGTCACTTTTGAAACTTTATTAATATTTGGCTCACCAGAACCTTTCTTAACCTTTGCAGCTTCTAAAAGCTGAACCGCTGCAGGTGGTGTTTTTATTACAAAATCAAAAGATTTATCCTTGTAAACAGATATAACAACAGGTAAAACTTTTCCTGGTTTGTCCTGGGTTCTAGCATTAAACTGCTTACAAAAATCCATAATATTAACCCCGGCTGCACCTAAGGCAGGTCCAACAGGAGGTGAAGGATTTGCAGCCCCTCCTCTTACTTGTAACTTGAGAATCTTATCAATTTCTTTTGCCATTTTATTAATTTAAATTTTAATGATTTTATAATGGAAGCAATAAAATCATTTAATCTGGTAACATTTATAATTTTTCAACTTGCATGTAACTTAACTCTAAAGGCGTTTTTCTGCCAAATATTTTTACCATCACTTCAAGCTTTCTTTTGTCTTCATTAATTTTTTCAATTGTTCCATCAAAACCGTTAAAGGGACCGTCAATTACCTTAACATTTTCTCCGTGAATGAATGGAATAATTATGTCTGATTCATCTTGAACCAAAAATTCGTCAACTTTTCCAAGCATTCTGTTTACTTCTGATTGTCTTAAAGGGATTGGATCACCACCTTTAGTTTCACCTAAAAATCCAATAACATTAGTTACAGACTTTATAACGTGGGGTACCTCACCTGTTAAATTGGCCTTAATCATTATATAGCCAGGAAAATAGGTTTTATCTTTGGTAATTTTCTTTCCTTTTCTAATCTGAACAACTTTTTCTGATGGAACAAGAATTTCCTCAATGTAACTATTCATACCAACTCTTGAAATCTCATTTTCAATATAAGTTTTTATTTTGTTTTCTTGGCCACTAACAGCTCTAACAACGTACCATTTGAAATTTTCCTTTTCTGACATGAGTATTAATTAATTAACTTAAAAAATTCCTGAATAACTCTACTAAATACAGTATCCAAACCCCAAATAATTAGTGAAAAAATGATAGAAAATACAGCAACTAAAACGGTTAGGTTCAAACCTTCATTAAAACCAGGCCAACTAACGTTAGTCCTTAATTCTTCAAAAGATTCTTTTACATATTTTACAATTTCTGTCATTATTTCAATTTTTGCACGGGTTGAGAGACTCGAACTCCCGACACCTGGTTTTGGAGACCAGTGCTCTACCAACTGAGCTAAACCCGT
>MDTD01109129.1_pt1 | contig 16634 bp, 17 predicted proteins | sample 811221 | NCBI WGS metagenome assembly MDTD01 (sample SAMN05326646, study PRJNA326480) | marine metagenome | isolation source: seawater | place: Pacific Ocean: South West | collected 2011 | reverse complement strand
GACTTAAATTAAAACCCACCAAATAATCTAAAGCTCTTCTGGCTAGGTAGGCCTCTACCAGGGGTGAATTTATCTCTCTAGGAGCTTTCATGGCTTCGGAAACAGCTGATTTAGTGATGGCGTTGAAGACAACGCGCTGGATCTGTGTATTCCCATTAATTGCACGTCTTTTTCGCAACGCTTCCTCTAAATGCCAACTAATTGCCTCTCCTTCTCGATCTGGGTCAGTTGCCAGGATAAGAGTATTATCTTTTTTCAATGCATCTGATATTGCTTTGATGTGTTTTTTACTGTCAGTGGAAACTTCCCATAACATTTCAAAGTTATTTTCTGGGTCTACTGATCCATCTTTGGGAGGTAGATCTCTCACATGACCGTAAGATGCAAAAACACTATAATCAGTTCCCAAGTATTTGTTGATCGTTTTTGCTTTGGCTGGAGACTCCACAACAACTACGGGCATTTAAATTCCTTCCGACTCGAAGAATAGGTTATAGCGGCGTTTAATGAATTGACTGAGTAGGTGTTGTCAATCCGTTGTCTGAACAATAAGCCAAAATATTTTCTATTATATTGCAAAAAGTACAAATTTATTAGTTACAAAATTTAATTGACTGTAGACGTTCATTTTTATTTGGAACCTAAAAAATGGAAATATCTGGTTCACGTCTGCGATCCACCAACCGTAAGACCGCCTATTAAAAGTGATGGCTGACCAACTCCCACCGGGACCCATTGCCCTGCCTTTCCGCAAGTGCCCATTCCTGGATCTAAAGACATATCGCCACCAATCGCACGGATTTCTTTTAAAGCAGAAGCGCCATCTCCTATAAGAGTAGCTCCTTTTACTGGAGCGCCAATTTTGCCGTCCTTCACGTTGTATGCTTCCGTGCATGAGAAAACAAACTTACCATTAGTAATGTCAACTTGTCCGCCACCAAAGCCAACGGCGTAAATTCCATTCTTTAACGACTGCAGCATATCTTTAACATTGTCCAAACCATTAAGCATGTAAGTGTTTGTCATACGCGGCATCGGTGGATGAGCATAACTTTGTCTCCGACCATTTCCTGTTGATGCCATACCCATCAAACGGCCGTTTTGCCTATCTTGCATATACCCCACTAATATTCCATCCTCAATCAAGGTATTTTTTGAGCTTGGAGTTCCTTCATCATCAAAAGATATTGAGCCTCTTCGATCAGGAATTGTACCATCATCTAAAATAGTCACTCCTTTAGCCGCCACTTGTTTACCCATCAGGTTTGCGAACGCACTTGTATTTTTCCGATTGAAATCACCTTCTAAGCCATGACCAACGGCTTCATGTAACAAAATTCCTGGCCAGCCAGGCCCCAATACTACATCCATAACACCTGCCGGTGCTGGTTCAGCCTGTAAATTTAGAACTGCAATCCTCAAAGCTTCTTTTACGAATCCACGCCAAACATCTGGATCAGTAACAAGTGAAAGTGAATATCTCCCGCCGCCACCTGCGCTACCAGTTTCACGACGTCCCATTTCTTCCACACTAACAGACACGTTAAGTCTATTTAATGGTCTTGTATCAAGTTTGAGCTCACAATCAGGCCGCATAATTGATACATTTTGGACTGAAGCAGATATCGAAGCTGATACTTGAACAACTCTCTTATCTAAATTTCTGGCATAGTCATCAATTTCCCTCAATAAGTCTACTTTTGAAGAAAATGGTAACTCAATAATCGGATCTAAATCTTTATAAAGTTTGGTTGTTACGTTCGAGGGAGGAAACCTATCCCGCTGACTTCCATCAGAATTTAATAATTTTATAGTTTCTGATGCTCTATTTAATGATTTTTCATTTATCTCACTTGAATGAGCAAACGCAGTTGACTCATCTTTAACCGCACGAAGGCCAAAACCTTTTGAGGCATCTAAATTGGCTGACTTTAATCGTCTGTCGTCTAAAACAAGCGACTCAGATCGTTTTTCTTCAAGAAATAATTCACCGTCATCAGCTGTTCTGAGGACATCAGCCAAAATTTTTTTCGTTTTGTCTTGATCCAAATACTGTTCAAATGGCAGAAATTTTTTATTTTTCATTTTTTAATCCAAGTTTTTTGTTAAAATTGACAAAAATGATTGAAAGCGTCTCTTTGACGCAAGTTTTTTACTTTATCTATCAGAAAGAATATGGTTTTAACCTTTAATAAGACAACAGCCAACTACAGCACAAGCTAAGGTTATATAATGGGACAAAATATTATTAAATACAGTGCGGCAGCCTTTTTCCTAGGAACAGCAGCCAACTCGCAGGAAAATTTAGAGCTGATTGGAGTGCCAAAGCAATCAGGTACTGGTTTTCAGCCTGCAGTCACTGAGTTAGCTAGGGATCTTCAGTGGCTAGATGGTATGCTTTTTATCATTATTACCGCTATAAGCCTCTTTGTAGTTTTTCTTCTTGGCTACGTAATTTTTAAATTCAATCGTAAAGCGAACCCTGAGCCTGCCTCATTTACGCACAACACGCCAGTTGAAGTGGCCTGGACAGTGGTTCCGATCGTTATTCTTGCTTTCATCGGAGCTTTTTCTATTCCGGTGCTTTTTAAGCAGCAAAAGATTCCAGATGGTGACATTAACATTAAGGTTACAGGGTACCAGTGGTACTGGGGATACGAGTATACTGATCATGGGTTTGGTTTTGACAGTATGCTCATTGGAGACGGTAAGGTTTTGACACCAGAAGTTGAAACGGAGTTAGTTGAAGCTGGATATTCAAGAGATGAGTTTTTACTTGCGACAGATACCGCGGTGGTAGTTCCTGTTGATAAGGTGGTTGTTATGCAAGTAACTGGTGCTGATGTGATCCACAGTTGGACTATTCCGGCCTTCGGAGTGAAGCAGGATGCAGTTCCTGGGCGACTAGGGCAGTTATGGTTTAAAGCAGAAAAGGAAGGCGTCTATTTTGGACAGTGTTCTGAGCTTTGTGGCAAGGACCACAGTTACATGCCAATTACCGTCAAAGTAGTTAGTCAAGAGAATTACGAAGCTTGGTTATCTGGTGCAATCGAAGAATTTGCTAGTTTCGAAAAGCTCGACGCTAACATTGAGTTGGCGCTGGCCAATTGATTTAGTCTAATTGCAATGAGGTTTTAAGATCTCATTCTTAACGTTACTGGGTCTTACATCTATTATGAGTGATACAACTCTCGCAAAAGCTGAAATAGATTATGAAGCAACTTTCAATGACTATTTCGGTCTTCTGAAACCAAGAGTGATGGTGCTAGTCGTTTTTACTGCTTTAGTCGGTATAATTTCAGCTCCGGTTGAGATGCATCCTTTTACAATATTCGTTTCAATCGTTTTTATTGCGCTCGGCGGCGGTGCGGCTGGCGCCCTAAATATGTGGTATGAGGCGGATATAGACATCTTGATGCGTCGTACTCGAGACCGTCCAATTCCTGCTGGCAAAATTACTAGCGATCAAGCAAAAGCATTTGGCTTTGCTTTGGCAGGTATTTCTGTTGTAATGCTTGGCTTGGCCGCTAATTGGTTTTCTGCAGTATTTTTGTTGTTCACCATTTTCTTTTATGTTGTGATTTACACAATATGGTTAAAAAGGTGGACTCCTCAGAACATTGTTATTGGTGGAGCTGCAGGTGCCTTTCCTCCTATGATTGGTTGGGCTGTTGCTACTTCTGGAATATCATTAGAAAGCTTTTTAATGTTTTTATTAATATTCCTGTGGACTCCGCCACATTTTTGGGCCTTAGCGCTTTTCATGCAAGGTGATTATGAAAATGCGCGGGTTCCAATGCTTACTGTTACGCACGGTAAGCGGTCAACCAGAAATCATATTTTTTTCTATACAGTCTTATTAGCATTATTTGCATTATTTACCTCATTCACTACTCTAGGGGGTTGGGTTTATCTAGGAACCGCAATAGGTCTTAACTCGATTTTTGTAGGTATGGCATTTAATATTTGGATGAGGGGGGACTATGAAGCAGAAGTAGATAACTTTAAAGTGGAACGAAGGTTTTTTCGTTACTCTCTAATATATCTATTCTTACAATTTGGTGCTATTCTCATAGACCGAGGGTTGGGTACAAACTTTTCATGGGGGTTCTTATGAACTTTGAGGTAGAGCACGAACTTCACAAGCGTCGTATGAGTAAAAACATAGGTTTAGGGCTTGTTTTAGTAACTTTTGTAGTTCTTATGTTTGGTTTAACTGTGGTTAAAGTTACCGATGGGAATGTTTCCAGCGCCATTGCGGGAGCAGCTAGTAATGAATGAAAAAGCAAATCAGAAGACTGCTCTTTATGCCTTTGGTGTAGTCTTGTTTATGGGAGTTATGGCTTGGGCCTCAGTTCCTCTATATGATCTTTTTTGTCGGGTGACTGGTTACGGCGGATATACAAACGTTGCAGATGTTGAGTCTAAAATTATCTTAGATAAGTCAATAACTATTAGGTTTGATGCGTCTCTGGAACGTGATATGCCTTGGGAATTCATTCCACTTGAAAGGCAAATTGAGGTTAAATTTGGAGAAACGGCACTCGCGTTTTATGAAGCGTATAATCCAACAAATCGACCCATTGCGGGATCGGCGAGCTATAATGTCACCCCTTACGATGCTGGATCCTTTTTCAATAAAATTGATTGTTTTTGTTTTCAAGAGCAAATTTTACAGCCTGGAGAACGGTTGCAAATGCCTGTGACATTCTATGTGGATCCTGAGTTATTAAATGATAAAGACGCCAAATTTGCTAAAACTATCACGCTATCCTATACCTTTTACGAAATTGATATACCAGTTGAAAAAGCAAAATTTAATGTTCAGAACACAAGTGTAGAATTAAATATCAAGCCTACAGAGGAACAATTATGGCACATGTAAAAAATCACGATTATCATATTTTGAACCCATCTTTATGGCCATTTATTGGGGCAGTTGCAGCTTTCGTAATGTTGTTTGGAGCCGTTTTGTTTTTTCATGGAAGTGGTCCTTGGCTTCTTCTCATTGGGTTTGTTGGTATTCTGTATGTAATGTTTGGTTGGTGGGCAGATACCGTTGCGGAAAATAAAGAGGGCGACCATACCCCTGTAGTTTTAATAGGGCTACGCTATGGTTTTATCCTTTTTATTATGTCGGAAGTAATGTTTTTTGTAGCTTGGTTTTGGAGTTTTTTCAAGCACGCCATGTACCCAATGTCAGATCAGTCTCCAATGGTCGATGGTGTTTGGCCACCTGTAGGAATTGAAACTTTTGATCCATGGCATCTACCTCTAATTAATACACTTATTTTATTATGCTCCGGTGCTGCAGCTACGTGGGCGCATCACGCACTGGTACATGAAAATAATCGGAAAGATATAAAAAATGGTCTAATTCTCGCGATTTTATTAGGAGGTATTTTTACTGTTTTCCAAGCTTACGAATACAGCCATGCAGCGTTTGGTTTCAGTGGTAATATCTATGGTGCAAACTTTTTCATGGCGACAGGATTTCATGGATTACATGTGATTATAGGCACTATATTCTTATTTATTTGTTTGCTGAGAACTTTGCGTGGTCATTTTTCACCTGAAAGCCATCTTGGTTTTGAGGCCGCGGCTTGGTATTGGCATTTTGTGGACGTAGTATGGCTATTTTTGTTTGCAGCTGTCTATGTGTGGGGTGGATGATATTCAAGCTCATATATCAGGAAGAGCTCTAATAGTTAACATATTCAATCTTGTTACTAATGCATTTGATGTTTAAAGCGCTCGTCCAATGACACGCGTTTGGTTTATAGTTTTTATTGGTTTTGCTGGCACAGCTTGTTTACTCTCTCTTGGAAAGTGGCAGATAGATAGGCTTTATTGGAAAAAGGATCTTTTAGGAAAGATAGAGCAAAAAATTTCTGAAGTTCCTGTAATTTTGCCAACTAGACCTAATGAAGATGATCATAAATATTTATCTGTAGAAATTCTTGGTCAATATACGGGAGAAAGTATCCGAGTGTTGGCCAGTAGAAAGCATTATGGAGCTGGCTATCGTATAATCAGTGTTTTTGAAATAAATCGGCGTAGGCTACTTGTAGATCAAGGCTTTGTGACGCTTGGGAATACTTATGATGTTAATTTGGCTGGTGATATTTCCTTGGTTGGGAATTTACATTGGCCAGATGAGGTAGACACATTTACTCCTTCACCTGATCTCAAAAATAATATTTGGTTTGCGCGTGACGTGGAGCGTATTGCATCTTTCTTGCAAACAGAACCTATTCTATTAATTCTTAAAGACTCATCACCTAAAGATAAAAATATAACTCCAATGCCTATTGACACTTCGCACATTCCAAATAATCACTTGCAGTATGCACTTACATGGTTTTCTTTAGCCATAATCTGGGCTCTGATGAGCTGTCTGTTTGTTTGGACTACAAGACGAAAAAGGCTATAAAATGAAGTATATCTCGACCCGTGGATTGGCTCCCACGCTCACTTTTGAAGAGACGATGCTGACGGGCTTGGCTTTAGATGGTGGGTTATATGTTCCAGAGTATATTCCCAGAGTAACAAAAGATCAGATCTTGTCTATGCAGGGTTTGCGTTATCAAGAGATTGCTTTCAAAATAACTAAACCTTTCATGGGTAACGCGTTCGAAGATGATGAATTAATTGAAATTATTGAAAAAGCCTATGCGGATTTTAGTCATATCTCTTGCGCTCCGCTTGTTGAATTGGAAGTTAATCACTTTTTATTAGAACTTTTTCATGGTCCCACTCTCGCATTCAAAGACTTTGCGATGCAGCTGATAGGTCAGTTATTCCAAGTTACCTTAAAACGCCGTGGAAAACGAGTTACAATAATTGGTGCAACTAGTGGTGATACTGGTAGTGCCGCTATAGAGGCCTTTAAAGGCTTAGATGCAGTAGATGTATTTATTCTTTTTCCAGATGGCCGGGTTTCTGATGTGCAACGTAGGCAGATGACAACTGCTAAGGAGAGCAATGTTCATGCAATTGCAGTTGATGGTACCTTCGATGATTGTCAGTCTCGTGTAAAAGACATGTTCAATGACCACGAATTTAGAAACGAAGTAGAGCTCGCTGGTGTTAACTCTATTAATTGGGCTCGTGTTTTAGCACAGATTGTATATTATTTTTCATCGGCAGTTTCTTTAGGGGCACCGTCAAGAAAGGTGAGTTTTACGGTTCCAACTGGTAATTTTGGTGATATTTTTGCCGGCTATATTGCTAAAGAAATGGGTTTGCCAATTGATAGATTGGTAGTTGCTACCAACCAAAATGATATTTTGCACAGATGTCTGACTGGTAATGGATATCATACAACCGAAGTTGCAGCCTCAATTAGCCCTTCAATGGATATACAAATCAGTTCAAACTTTGAACGTGCTCTATTTTATGCGTATGCCCTGGATGCAAATGAAATTGCAAAGCTTATGGAGCAATTGAAAAGGAATGGTGGTTTCGATATTACAAATGCAGCTTTAAGCGCTTTATCGCAACATTATTCATCTGGTATGGCTACTGAACTTGAAACATCTAATACGATTAATCGCGTTTTGAGTGGATTTGCCCAACTGCTTTGCCCACATACAGCAATTGGTGTTAAGGTTGCAGACGACTTTCGTGATCATGCTGTGCCCATGGTTACACTGGCAACTGCACATCCTGCAAAATTCCCTGCGGCTGTTAAGAACGCTTCTGAAGTAAGCCCAAAGCTTCCAGATAGGATGAGTGATCTTTTTGATAGATCTGAAAGAATTTCAAAAGTCGCAAATGATTTGGGTGAATTAAAAAGATTTATTAGAGACAGGATATAATTTGACAGTCCAAACAGAAAAATTAGAGAATGGATTTCGTATTGTCACAGAGCATATGCCAGGTCTGCAGTCAGCTTCGGTTGGAGTTTGGGTTGATGCTGGTGGCCGACATGAAAGTTTAGAACAGAATGGCATTGCTCACTTTTTGGAACATATGGCATTCAAGGGAACTTGCAAGAGATCCGCTCTAGATATTGCTGAAGCAATTGAAGATGTAGGTGGATACATAAATGCTTACACATCACGGGAAGTGACCGCTTATTATGTTAGGTTGTTAAATGAAAATATACCATTAGCAATTGATATTTTGGCAGATATTTTGAAGAATTCAATTTTTGATAAAAAAGAAATCGAAGTTGAACGTAATGTAATTTTACAGGAAATCGGTCAATCATTAGATACTCCTGATGATATAATTTTTGATTGGCTGCAGGAAACAGCATATCCCGACCAACCAATGGGACGAACAATTTTGGGACCCGCAGAGAAAGTCAGAAAGTTTGATAAGAAGGATCTTTCGGACTTTGTGTCGGAAAATTACTCCCCGGATAGGTTAATTTTGGCTGCTGCCGGTGGAGTTGTGCATGAGGAAGTTGTATCATTGGCTAAAGAACAATTTGGCAGTTTAAAACCGGGTAAAATAAAATATTCTATGAATTCAATTAATTTTATGGGTGGTGAGTTTAGAAGAGAGAAGAAATTAGAACAAGCTCATATGGCTTTAGCCTTTGACGGCCCCAGTTACGTGGATGACGAAATTTATGCAGCCCAGATATATAGTGTAGCACTAGGCGGAGGAATGTCCTCCCGTCTATTCCAAGAAATACGCGAAAAGCGCGGCTTGTGTTATTCTATCTTTGCCCAGTCAGTAGCGTATCGCGACGGTGGTAGCACTTTAATATATGCAGGCACCAGCGAGGAAAGGCTGAAGGACTTAAGTGAACTAACTTTCGATGAGCTAAAAAGAGCTGCTGATAATTTCAGTCAGTCTGAGTTGGATCGCGCACGCGCTCAAATGAAAGCTGGCTTGCTAATGGGGCTTGAAAGCGCGTCTTCACGTGCTGAGCGACTTGCTCGAATGATCTCAATATGGGATCGGGTTCCAACTTTGGAAGAAACTGTTAAGAAAATTGATGCAGTAAATTTAAATGATATGCGAAGTTATGCAGAAAAAATTGCAGTTTCATCAAAAACTGCAATGGCATTATATGGTCCAGTAGGTTTGGCCCCGGGTCTTAGTGAGTTAGAAATAAGACGAGCAGTCTAACAATGCTATTTAGTAAGCGCCAGTTGCTGATTAGAACAGATAGACTAGACTTACGGATGCCTCAGCTCTCAGACCATAAAAATTGGTCACAATTGCGCCTGGAATCTAAAGATTTTTTAACACCTTGGGAGCCAGTTTGGTCCCATGACCATCTACTAAGAAGACCTTTTATAAATCGAGTTAATTGGGCAAAGCGCGCACTGCAAAACGGAACTGCTATACCGTTGTTTATAATTAATAGAGATGATGGTGCGCTTATGGGAGCTATAACATTAGATAATATTCGCAGGGGGCCAAATCAATCTGCTACGATGGGCTATTGGATCGGTCTTCCATACGTGCGGAAGGGATTTATGTCCGAGGCAATAACTGCTTTGGTCCATTATGCATTTAATACAGTAGATATAAGTCGAATTGAATCGGCATGCTTGCCGGAGAATACCCCTTCGCGAAAAGTATTGGAAAAATGCGGATTTAAATATGAAGGAGTAGCTCAGGCCTACATTCAAATTGATGGTAGGTGGCGTACTCATGTTTTATATGCCTCTTTACGACATGATAGAAGAGGAAAGACTGATATCGGGGTTGTATGATATTAATACACGTGAGAGATGATGCTAGTTTAGTTCGGTACATTTATTTTGACTTTTAATCCTGTTGATAAAGAGCTCTTAGCCAAAATAGAAACTGCCTGCGGTTATGATGTTTTTCGCCCAGCTTCGCAGACCTATGCTGAGGAACCTAGAGGTAGATGGATTGGCAATATTGGTGCAGTCGTGGCTCCAACGAATGTTACTGATGCATCAAAAATTCTGAAGATTTGTTCAGATGCTTGTGTGCCGGTGATACCTTACGGTGGTGGTACTGGGCTGGTTGGTGGCCAAGTCGGTGAAAACTTATCGGCACCTCTTATTTTATCCGCTGAACGATTAACATCGATTATGGATATATTCCCAGAAGAACATGTTATCGTATGTCAAGCGGGTTGCACATTGGAAGATATTCAAAAGGAGGCCAAGACCGCTAACCGTTTATTTCCATTATCTTTAGCATCAAAAGGTACCGCGAGAATTGGAGGTAATTTAGCTACTAATGCAGGCGGCATTGGTGTAATAAGATACGGTAATGCCAGAGATTTATGTTTAGGGGTAGAAGCAACTTTTCCCAGTGGGGAAATCTGGTCTGATCTTCGCCGTCTTAGGAAAGATAACTCTGGCTATGATCTAAAAAGCTTACTGATTGGCTCTGAAGGTACTTTAGGTTTCGTGACAGCTGCTTCACTGAGATTAGCTCCCTTGCCGAAATCTGAGAGTACTGCTCTCCTATTCGTTGACTGCCCAAAGGATGCATTAGCTGTTCTTAATATTGCTCAAGAACTTGTTGCTGAAGGAATAAGTGCATTTGAATTGTTATCAGGGCAGGGTTTTTCATTCATTCAAGAAAAAATGCCTTATGTAAGGTTTCCATTTATTAAAATACCTGATTGGGCAATACTTATTCATTTAGGTTTTGGATCGACTAGAAATGCAGAAGATTCCATGATCGAACTGTATGAAAAAATTTGTGGCATGAAGTTAGCATATGATGGCGTACTTGCAAAATCTCAAAAGGAAATTGATGCTTTATGGTATCTTAGAGAAACAGTGCCGGAGGCAAACCGAAAAGTTGGAGCTATCGCCAGTCATGATATTTCACTACCGCTTTCAGTAATTCCAACATTTATAGATAGAGCTCACTTTGAGTTGTCGTCCATTGGGAAATTTCGTATAAACTGCTTTGGACATTTGGGTGATGGTAATTTACACTTTAACGTATTTCCTGAAGCTGGAAAAACAAAAGACCAATATTCATCACAGAGACAAATTATTGAGAGCGTAGTTCACGATTTAACCGCTGAGCTTGAAGGATCTATAAGTGCAGAACACGGTATAGGTCGATCTAAGGTAAATGATTTAATCAAGTATAGTAGCCCTGAAAAATTAGATCTAATGAAAAAACTTAAAAATACATTTGATCCTAATGGTATTATGAACCCTGGAGTCATCATAAAATAGAGCGCTAGCTTTTTAATCTTTTTATGTCACGTGCATAAAGAAAACGAGCGATTACATGATAATAAAAGAATTGTGCTAAGTCCGTTACTCCCGGTAAACTAAAAAGTCTTGCAAGAAAGCGATATCTGGGCATTTCACTCCATAAGACGACAAAAGCTTTTACACCCTTAAACAATTCTGAATTTTTGATCACATGAAGTTGGCGAGCGGTTTCATCCCTTGTTAGCCCGAACCGGGCCAGATCAATAGCATTGATATCCTTAAAATCGATAGGCAGCCCCTTATCTGCGCCGTAAGTTTGATAGACACAAATTTCTTTAGTGCAAATTTCGCAGTCGCCATTAAAAAGAACAGTTGTGTAAGATTTGTCCGGATTTTCCATTTGTAAAAGGTAGTAGTTATCTTGATTTAGGCAATGAGGCGCGACAATTTTCCCCTCAACATATAGATTGCGCATAAAATTATTATTAACTTTGCAAAATTTTTTACCTTATTTCTGCACCCCATAAATCATAATCACTTGCCTCATCTACTTTTACAGTGAGTAACTCTCCTGGGTTTAAATGAGAAAAATTTTTATCGATAAATAAGTTACCGTCAATCTCTGGGGCATCTGCTTTGGTTCTGCATATCGCAGCTTCTTCATCTATTTGGTCAACTATTACCTCGACCTTTGTACCTACTTTGCGCTCTAATTTACTGCATGATATCTTATTAGCCTTTGACATGAAACGTTCCCACCTATCCTGCTTTATTTCATCAGGTACTTGATTTGATAAAAGGTTTGATCTCGCTCCTTCCACATTTTCATATCGAAAGCAACCAACACGATCTAGTTGGGCTTCTTCTAACCAATCAAGCAGAAAGCTAAACTCCTCGTCTGTTTCGCCTGGGTAACCTACTATGAATGTTGACCTTAAAGTAATGTCTGGGCATATTTTTCGCCATTGTTCGATTTCGTTTAACGTGCGTGAAGCAGCAGCTGGGCGGGCCATCCTTTTTAATGTTTCAGGATGAGCGTGCTGGAATGGTATATCGAGGTAGGGTAAAATTTTTTGTTCGGCCATCAATGGGATTAAGTCTCTTACGTGCGGATATGGATACACATAGTGCAGTCTGACCCAAACACCTAGGGACCCCAAATCTTTAGCTAAGTTAGAAATATGAGATTTATGGCCACCAATTGTTGAATGTTTTAAATCTAGCCCATAAGCAGATGTGTCTTGAGAAATAACTAATAATTCTTTTACGCCATTTTCTACCAACTTTTCAGCCTCTTTGATAACATAGTGAGCTGGCCTGCTTGACAAACGACCGCGCATTTTGGGGATGATACAAAATTTACATTTGTGATTACAGCCTTCTGAGATTTTTAGGTAGCTATAGTGCCTCGGTGTTAATTTAATACCAGTAGGGGGCAGAAGATCTATAAATGGATCTGGTTTGGGTGGAACAATTTCATGAATGGTATCTAGTATACTTTCATATTGCTGAGGGCCAGTTATTGCTAATACCTTAGGATGGTATTTTTTTATATAATCGGGCTCGGCTCCCAAACAACCAGTCACAATTACTTTTCCATTCTCTGATAGTGCTTCCCCAATCGCGTCTATGCTTTCAGCTTTAGCACTGTCTAGAAAACCACAGGTGTTAACTATTACTGCATTAGAACCAGCGTAATCGTTGGATATTCGATACCCTTCCGCACGAAGTCTTGTTAGGATGCGTTCACTATCCACCAAGGCTTTTGGACACCCTAGTGATACCATCCCCACAGAGGGCTGGTTGCTTTTTAAATCACTTGGAATTTTTGGGTTTGCTAGATCTGGGCGACGCTGTATTTTCATCTTTATCATTTGCTTAGCAGAAAATCTGGATGGCTCAGAGTTTTAGTTTGTTCTGCGAAACTCAAACTTGAATCTTAATTTATTTGCGACGTTCACGTCTTTGACTCATCGGTTGAAATGCCACGCCGACGTGTGCTTCACAGTACGGCTTACCAGCCTGCGATGGGAGGCCACAAAACCAAAAATCTTCCGTCGCTGGATCTCCCACTGGCCACTTGCAAGTACGTTCGGTAAGCTCAAGTAGAGATATTTTTTTTGCTTTCTTTTCAATTTCATTTACCCGAGCTAATGCTTCTGGACTTATTTCATTTGCCGATGGTTGAGGAGGAAGTGGCTGACCGGCAGGTATAATCTGCCGTCTTAAACTTGTAACATTGGATCTTGGTTCTGATGGAGAATTTTCAGAAGTTACTTTTGGTGCGTTAGACTTAATAGCGCCTCTTTTGGTGCTGGAGATAGATTTGACGGAAGCCTTTGTTTTAGAATCCGATTTTGATGATGACGAACTTGTAGCGCGATTTGACAGTCCCAAACGATGCACTTTCCCAATTACAGCGTTTCGGGTTACTCCACCTAATTCTTTTGCTATTTGACTAGCCGACTGACCTTCGCCCCATAACTTTTTTAAAATTTCTACTCTTTCATCAGTCCAAGACATTTACATTTCCTACAAATTTCACTTCAGCATCATAAGCTTTACTGGCTGAGATACAAGGGCGTATGGGCTTAAGATCTATGATTAAAGTATCTTTTTTGACGTTATTTGCTGTAAAAGGCCAGCACTGATCAGATACAGTGATGTGCCAGTTAGTCCCCATAAAATTACTAGGTTTGCAGAAAAATCGACCCAAGCAGACCAGCCAGCAAATGAAATCCATAAAAGTGTTATTGGTAAAGATATAAGACGCCAACGCTGTGTTCGGACAGGGTGTATAAACTTCAGAGGCAGAAACATAGCTATAGCTAAAGCAATAACCAGTGTCAAAATGATCCAAAAATTTGGTTGAATTGCAAACATTACAAGAGCTACCATGTTCCAACATCCAGGGAACCCATGAAAGCTTTTATCTTTAGTCTTCATTTTGCCGTCACAAAAGTACATTGCTGATGCAAATGTTATTACAATTATTGTCACCCATCCGGTCCAGCCTGGTAAAAGTCCGGACTGAAATAATGCAAAGGCTGGAATAAAAACATAAGTTAAATAATCAATAATAAGGTCTAGCAAAACTCCATCAAACCTCGGTGCATAAGTTTTGACATCAAATCTTCGTGCTAGTGGACCATCTATACCGTCTACAGCAAAGGCAATAACAAGCCATAAAAACATTAAACTCCATTGATAATTTGCCGCTGCAAGCATGGAAAGCATTGCAAATACTGCTCCAGAAGCGGTCAACAAGTGTACGGATAACGCGGTTATTCTTGGGTCCATTTTTATTCTATACGATTATATTGAGACCAGGCGCAACTACTAAGCCTGAGGATGCGTTTTAGAATAAACTTCCATTAAGCGAACGCTATCTACCGTTGTGTAAATTTGAGTGGTTGAAAGACTGGCGTGGCCAAGTAGTTCTTGAATAGTCCTCAAGTCACCACCATTAGATAGTAGATGCGTGGCAAAGCTGTGTCGTAGTGCATGCGGAGTAGCAGATGCTGGAAGCCCAAGTAGATGTCGAACCAATTTCATTTTATTTTGAATAATTTTAGGTGATAATGGCTTCCCTCTCACACCACGGAAAATCTCATCATCTTCTTCAAGTTTAAATGGACATAAGTCGACATATTGATTGACGGCACTCTGTGCAATTTTTAGAACTGGGACTATTCGTACTTTTCCACCTTTTCCAGTTATTCTTATCGACTTATTTAACGGTATATCTTTCCTACGTAAGCTAAGTGCTTCTGATATACGCAGACCACAACCATATAGCAAAATCAATACAGCGGTATCTCGTGCTATGATCCAGGGGTCATTTGTTGGGCTCTCGCATTCTGTTATTACGGCTTTGGCCTCGATTGGTTTCAGAGGGCGTGGTAATTTTTTTGAAAATTTGGGTGATTTGAGTGATAATATGTGCGTTGCATCAAATTGCCGATGCTTTGCAAGCCACCTTATGTATGACTTTAAACTTGATAATTTTCTCGCATTTGATCTCGCGCCAGAATTCATAGTTCGTAGCTTGGCTTGCCATGCTCGAATGTCTGAAATTTGTAAATTTTCAACAGTTGAAAGATTTGCTATTTCATTATGATACTCAGCTAAAAAGTTAAAAAAATTAGCTAAATCATTATAATATGCGCTTTTGGTATTGTTAGCCAAATTGCCTGCGGCAGCTTTAATTTCTAACCAGTTTTCAATACTATTTGATATGGCAGGTGCAATAAGCCTTAAGTTATCCATCGCTCCAACATTCTCTCACATGCAGATGCAAAAAATTGTAATAAGTCTGTGCCTTGTCCCGGTTCAAAGAAATTTTCGTCACTTGATCCAAAAGCAATCATTCCTGTGATTTTATTTTCACTAAGGTTTACCTGAACACATGCCTCTGATTCAATCTGATTAGAGGCATTTTCAAATAGCTGATTTGTTACACTGGTTGCTTTGCGCAGTTTTACTTTCGATAACTCAGTTAGACCTCCCTGCGTTATGTAAGTATTTACAAATCCTGACATTACCGTTTGGATGATAGGCCTATATTCGGTTGGTATTAGAGTGTTCACCGAACTATGTGGTTTCTCAAGCAAAATAAATATGCAATCCACGCTTAAAATTTTTAATAATTCGGATTTAAAATAGACGACAAAATCATCTAAGCTTTTCTTGCTTAAAAGCTCAATAACTGCTTGATGGATTTGCTTAGTTCCTAAAAGGTTTTGGTATGCAGCCGCAACGACCGATTCATGTGTCCCTTCGAGTGCACCTAGTTTATCAGATAGTCGGGTCATTGCTACATGACGTAGATCAACAACCTTAGTACCTAATTTAATATCTGTTGCCGCTAAAAGGCTATCCATTAACTCCTGGTCATCCAGGATTATTGATGGATCAGCAATTAGCTCAGCTCGGACAGTTTCTTCCATATTGTTGCCTGTATGTTTTTTTATTAACACAATGGCACGGTATTTAAAAAAATTACAGAATTTTTTGTTTTGTAAATTTTATATCTTCTAAAAACGCTGCTAAGCCTTTGTCGGTAAGTGGATGGTTTATCATGGATTTTATAACAGCCGGTGGTGCAGTCATAACGTCGGCGCCTATACGAGCACTTTCTAATGCGTGGTTAACTGTACGAATTGATGCAGCTAAAATTTGAGTGTCAAAACCATAGTTATCATAGATTTCGCGTATGTCTTCAATCAGCTGCATTCCGTCAAGATTAATATCATCAAGCCGTCCTATAAATGGTGAAATAAATGTAGCGCCCGCTTTTGCCGCTAGCAAAGCTTGATTTGCTGAAAAACAGAGTGTCACGTTTACCATGTGCCCTTCAGAGCTCAGGGTTTTGCATGCTCTCAGCCCATCCCAGGTCAATGGGACTTTCACAGCTATATTTTTTGCAAGTGTTACGAGTTTGCGACCTTCCGCAATCATAGTATCAGCTTCAGTCGAAGTAACTTCAGCACTCACAGGGCCTTCAACAAG